>Ga0314774_1000917_pt1 | contig 20685 bp, 16 predicted proteins | sample MetaGCBIA2018_FD_204515 | JGI IMG/M metagenome (GOLD analysis project Ga0314774, IMG submission 204515) | Cryopeg brine microbial communities from Beaufort Sea near Barrow, Alaska, United States - CBIA 2018 | ecosystem: Environmental > Aquatic > Marine > Coastal | place: USA: Alaska | collected...
GTCTTAATCTGGTATGGAAGGTCTTACCCTAGGCCTGGTCACAAGATCTCTCTGTCCTTTTACTAAGCGTCCCTAATAAATTCTCCACTTCTGGAGAACACTTTCAACATATAAGGCCTGGTCATTCCTTTATTGAAGGCTTATTAACCGTTTGTTGCGCTAATAAAAGATCTAGTTTTTGATGTAAAGCCGATATCTCAGACTCAATACGGTTTTCGTAACTCTCTTGCGCACTCTTCTCATCGGCAATCGATCCCTTCATATTTTCGGCTTCCATTTTTTTGTGCTCTTCATCAAGTACTTCAACCACAATACCGATCATCATATTTAAGAAGACGAATGCTGAGAAGAAAATAAAGGTAATGAAGTAGATCCAACTCAAGCCATATAACGTCATCGCTTCATACATGACATCCGTCCAATCTTCAAAGGTGGCGACGCGGAACAGGGTTAATAAAGAGACCCCTAAATCGCCCCATAAAACCGGATTTAAAGCACCAAACAAAATATTGCCAATGACCGCATAGAGATAGAAAATGATAAACATTAATAATGCGACATAACCCATTCTCGGCATTGCTGAGATTAAGGCATTGACCAAAACACGTAACTCAGGAATAAATGAGATCAGACGCATGACTCTGAAGAGACGCAACATTCGAGCGACTAATGCATATTGGGAATCATCTAACGGAATTAAACTGACCGCAACAATAATAAAGTCAAAGATATTCCAACCCTTTTTAAAGAAGTCTTTAAAACGTTCTTCTGCAGCCATGCGGATCGAAAGCTCTATGAGAAAAAATAGCGTCACAGCATAATCTAAAAATCGCAGACCACCATCTAAGAGAGGATGCAATTCATAGGTTCGCACTCCGATCATCAGAGATGAAAAAATAATCACACCGATGACAAATAGCTCGAATATTTTGTTGTCACGAATATTTTGAAAACGTGCCTGGAACAATTCCCAACTCATTTTAAACTCCATTCTTATTTAAATGGTTTACCGTTAAGAGATGAACTCTACACAACAACCAGACTTTTCTAAAATTTGGGCTATTTTACTGTATTAGCATTTTAAAATAGTTGTTAAAATAGCTTTTTAAAATTGAATGACAATTCGAAACAACTGAACAAACAATAGGAATATACGATGGCTAAGATTACGGTAGTAGGACAAGGTGAATGCGAGTTTGATGGAGAGTTTTCAATGTTAGAAGCATTGGATGACAGTGGTTTTGATATGCCTTATAGCTGTCGTGGAGGTAACTGTGGTTCCTGTAGCGTTCGTCTAATTTCTGGTGAAGTGGTAGAGATTCAAACCCCAGCCTATGACTCTGGTGAAGGTGAAATTCTAACCTGTAGCTGCATTCCTGTTAGCGATGTAGTTATTGAGCTGATCTAAGTTCACAACAGGTGTGCGAGAAGTAGCTGAAACAGAGTGACCAGACCAGGCCTGGTCAGTTTTATTAAGCTTAAATTTTAGACATAAAAAAGCCCCAAATCAATGGGGCTTTTTGACTTAACAATCAAGTCATATCAAACAGTTTGACTAACTCTTATTTGATTTTATTCAACTCTCTTTGTGCAACCGCTACTGGTAATGGGATATAACCATCTTTAGCAACGTCTTGCTGACCTTTTTCTGAAAGAACCAACTTAAGGAATTCTTTAACAACAGGCTCTAGAGGCTTGTTAGGTGCTTTGTTTACGTAAACATAAAGTAGACGAGCTAGTGGGTAAGTACCGTCAACTGCGTTCTCTGGGTTAGCTTCGATAAATGCTCCACCCTCTTTCTTAGTTAGAGGAACAGCCTTAACACCTGCTGTTCTATAACCGATACCTGAATAACCTATACCGTTTAATGACGCTGAAACAGACTGTACAACAGACGCTGAACCAGGCTGCTCATTTACAGAAGCCTTATAATCACCTTTACAAAGTGCTTTCTTTTTAAAGTAACCATAAGTTCCAGAGACCGAGTTACGACCGTAAATCTGGATACTCTTATCGGCTAATTGACCCGTAATACCAGTATCACCCCAAGTTGTGATATCCGCTTTAGTACCACACTTACGAGTTGAAGAGAAAATCGCATCAACCTGAGGAATAGACAGACCTTCAATTGGGTTATTTTTATGAACGTAAACCGCTAATGCATCAATTGCAACTGCAACTTTAGTTGGCTTATAACCGTGCTTGTGCTCAAACATCGCCATTTCTTTAGATTTCATCTGACGACTCATCGGTCCGATGTTAGAAGTACTTTCAGTCAATGCTGGCGGTGCAGTAGAAGAACCTGCGGCCTGAATTTGGATATTAACATTAGGGTAAGTACGCTTGAACTCTTCAGCCCATAATGTCATTAAGTTAGCCAATGTATCAGACCCTACAGAAGAAAGGTTCCCAGAAACACCTGAGACTTTTTGGTAAGGTGCTAATGCGGTTTCACTTGCATAAGAAACTGACGGTGCAGCTAAAGTTGCTGCGGCTAGGCCTAATGCCATAACGATTTGAGATTTTTTCATCTTGTTGCTCCAGAAGATTTGTAAACACAATTTCATTTAATTCGAGGGTTATTCTAGAGGAGCTTCATAAAACTACGTTGACAGAAATATGACAGATATGTGACATTCGTTTTGAAATTCATTACGCTAACATATACCACCTTTCAAACTGAAAAGTAACACTCATCAAGTAATTGTCAAAAAAGCATAATATTCCTGTTGAAAGAGTTTATTTTTATATACAATTCACGGATTAAACTTTATCAAACAATCGAGTCTAAATTATTATGGAACTTCAAAACATAAATGACCTTGAAAAGGCTGCCTTAAGTGGTCGTAAAGAGATGCTTCGTTTTGGTGTTGCTCTGCTTTTCATTATTGGAATCATCCTCTTTACCTCGGGCATGCAAAATCGCACGGGTGCAATTAGTGTTGAACTCGTGGTTGCAGCAATGATTGGTGGCTATATGGCACTTAATATCGGTGCTAACGATGTGGCTAATAATGTTGGGCCCGCGGTTGGTTCTAAAGCTTTAACCCTGACTGGTGCCATTATATTAGCGGCGATTTTTGAATCCGCTGGCGCCTTGATTGCTGGTGGAGACGTTATCAGCACAATTAAAAAAGGCATTATCGATCCTGGGTTGATCGACGATCCACAGACCTTTATCTGGTTAATGATGGCCGCTCTATTGGCTGCGGCTTTATGGTTAAACATCGCGACAGCATTGGGCGCTCCAGTTTCTACTACACACTCGATTGTAGGTGGCGTTTTAGGCGGCGGTATCGCCGCCGCAGGTTGGGACATTGCGAACTGGAACCAAGTGGGGGCAATCGCCGCTAGTTGGGTTATTTCACCCCTATTAGGAGGCCTGGTTGCGGCTGGATTCCTTATGTGGATCAAACGCAGCATTACTTATAAAGATGATATGGTGAGCGCCGCCAAGAAAACCTTACCGTTATTGATTGCGATAATGGCTTGGGCTTTCTCAACCTACTTGGTTATGAAAGGTCTGAAAAAGGTCTGGAAGGTCGATTTTGAAATTGCCCTATTAATCGGTTTCGGGATTGCGATTGTGGCCTACCTCATTGTTCGACCACTGATAACGCGTCAAGCAAACTACTTGCAAAACAGTAAAAGCAGTGTCAATACATTATTTACTATCCCGTTAATTTTTGCGGCGGCTTTATTGAGTTTCGCACACGGTGCTAACGATGTCGCCAACGCCGTTGGACCACTGGCCGCGATTAACGATGCTATTGGTTCGCAAGGCATCCATGCTAAGGCTGAAATTCCTTTATGGATTATGGTGATTGGTGCTATTGGTATCAGTTTAGGTTTACTATTATTCGGACCTAAATTGATTCGTACAGTCGGCTCTGAAATCACCGAACTCGACCAAATGCGAGCCTATTCAGTTGCAATGGCGGCGTCTATCACGGTGATTATTGCTTCACAACTTGGCCTCCCAGTCAGCTCAACCCACATTGCGGTGGGGGGAATTTTTGGGGTAGGTTTCTTGCGTGAATATTTAAAGCGTAGTTATGCTAAAACCATTCAAAAGATCAAAGACCACCACATGGGTGAGGACGAAGAAGAAGTCAACGCTTACATTCGACGTTTCGCGAATGCACCAATCGCTGAAAAGAAATACATGCTTTCACAACTTAAGGAAAAAGAAGCTGAAGTTGAGTTAAGCAAGAAAGAACGTAAGAGCTTAAACAAGGTTTACCAAACGGAACTGGTTAAACGCTCTGCATTCCTAAAAATTGTGACAGCCTGGGTCATTACAGTCCCGGCTTCAGCTGGCATGGCGGCACTAATCTACTTTACGATTCGCGGCATGATGATTCCTTAACGCTTAACCATTAAGCTTTACAAAAATCAGTATAAAAAAAGGGAGCTTTGGCTCCCTTTTTTTATAATCTGCTGTTACGCATTACTAGTGGCTAAATCGTGAGATCCAAACCGTCGATTATTAAAAGTAGCTTTGGTCATACCCCCCCACTTAATCTATAGGCTTCGAGTATGTTATAAGGATCATAAAGAATAGGCTAGTTGGAAAACTTCGTGACTTCGAATCTTCGTGGTTAAAGGTTCACGTTATAAACCCTAATCAAAGTCTGAAATACCTTATTGAATAACTATATCCAATGGGAAGTCGCATCTAAAAACAGTGCCTTTGCCGATAACACTCTCAACTTTCAAAGTAGCACCATGCTGTTCTAAAACATGTTTAACAATCGACAATCCAAGCCCTGTACCGCCGGTCACTCGAGAACGGTCTTTATCAACGCGATAAAAACGTTCCGTCAAACGGGGAATATGCTCAGCAGCGATACCCAATCCCTGGTCTTTAACCTCGTAGTGCGCGCCCTCTTTATCCAAGTACCAACGAATTGTTATATTGCCGCCTTCAGGAGAATAACGAACCGCATTCGCCACCAGGTTCATGAAAACACTCTTCAGTGGTTCGGTATGGCCTTGTAACTTTAGATCGGGGGTTATTTCAAAGACAATATGATGTGCATCACTTCCAAGCTGCCGAGCCTCAATACTGATATTCTGTAAAATTTCTGGAACATCTACAATACTGGGTTCGGAAGTAATGGAGTCAGACTCCATTGAGGAAAGGGTTAATAGGTCTTCGATAATCGATTGCATACGATTAGATTGGTTTTCCATGTGCTCTAAAGGGGTTTTCCAGAGGAGCTGTTGTTCTCCCGGCATATCCTGCATGAGCTCAAGATATCCTTTCAGAACCGTTAAAGGCGTTCTTAATTCATGTGAGGCATTGGCGATAAAATCACGTCTGATTTGAGCCAACTGATAAAGCTCGGTAATATCTCTGACCACCAATAATTTATGGCTTTCAAAGTAAGGAATTATGTTGATCTCAAAAGTACGCTGCTTGCCCTGCAATGAGTTCAAAATAAGAGCTGCTTGGTAATCTGTGTGTTTCAGGTAATCAATAAATTCAGGTTGGCGAATAATACTTTCAACTTTGCGGCCTCTGTCCTGCCGACGTAAGCCCAGTATTGATTGTGATGGCATATTAAACCATTCAATATAATTATGCTGGTCCAATGAAACAATCGCATCCGGGATCTGCATCGAAGCCGCTTTAAACTGTTCCGATTTATAAAGATGTAAATCAGCGTGCTTTTCAAGCGCACGCTGTTTTTTGGAGACCAGATAACTTAACTCACTCCAAAAACCAGAAGCTGGCGGAAAAGTCGACTGACTTCCCCCTTTAATCCATCTTTCAAACTTCTGCATACTCCATAACTGCCGTCCCATATAAGAAAGCAGATATAAGACAAAGCAGACAATCCAAGCATTGGTCAGCCATGCGATAAAGAGCACAATCCATGCACTGGTGAGAATCCAAGTGAGTTCTCTCTTAACGCCATTGGAAAGCAAAGTTTAAGCGCCCGTCACTGAAAAACGATAGCCTGAACCACGAATGGTTTGAATATAATCCGCGACGTCCAGAGGTTCTAACAGCTTACGCAAACGCCGAATATGCACATCTACCGTTCGGTCTTCAACCACAACATTGGTGCCCCAAACTTCGTCCAATAACTGGCTACGAGAGAATACGCGATTAGGATGAGTCATAAAAAAGTGAATCAATCTAAATTCGGAAGGCCCTAAAGTGACTTCTTCTTGATCAACAAAAAAACGGTGGCTGGTTAAATCCAACTGCATTTTACCGGATTCGATTCGATCCGTTAGAGGCTTATCCGACAATTGGCGGCGTAATAAGGCCTGCACTCGAGCGACTAAGGCACGAGGTGAAAAAGGCTTCACTACATAATCATCTGCACCCGAATCGAAGCCTTTAACCTGATCTTCTTCTTCACCACGTGCCGTGAGCATAATAATGGGTAAAGACTGCGTTTGACTGTTCTGGCGTACTTTTTGGGCAAAATCGACCCCAGACATACCCGGTAGCATCCAATCCAGTAAAATCAGATCAGGCTTATCTTCTAAGGCAATTTTCCAGCCAGCTTCTGCGTCAGGTGCTTCACGCACCGAATATCCAGAAGCACTTAAAGTGAACTTTAGCATGTCACGAATAGCGGCTTCATCTTCTATAATCAGGACTATCTGTTGACTCATTTAGCGTACCTCATTGAAACTTATAGACATTTTAAGCCCTACTCTTTAACACCATCTAAAAACTCACTTAATTTTTCGGTATCCATATTTCGGATATCACGCCCTTCAACCAAATAAACAACACTTTCTGTTAGGTTAACGACATGATCCGTAATACGCGAACAGGCCCTGACAGCATAAATCATCTCCATCAAATGTTCAGGAGGGTGTTCAGCCTTCTCAAAGGCCTCCTGAATGTCAGCCAATGACTGTTTTAGTACAATTTCCATTTTTTCTTGATCATCCACTATATCAATAATTTCTGATAAATCTAAACATGAAAATGCATTTAGGGATCTTTTTAGGTTCTCCATACCGCATGAAGCAATCTCAACCAACCCTTTAAAACCTGGTAAGTTCAAGCATTGAATATTTTGTTTAGCCATTCTTGAGGCGAGTTTTGAAGCAATCACTGCCTCATCACCAATACGCTCTAAATCGACCGCCATGCGAATTGAGATAATAATCAAGCGTAGATCAGATGCTCTTGGCTGCTGTCTTGCCAAAACCATCGCACAAAGACGATCAATTTCCATCTCTTCTCTATTAACGATTTTATCCAGTTGCTTAATTTTTTTAGCAACCGTTCTATCATCACAGTTTGTCGCTTCTAACAAATAATCGAGCTGCCTCTCTACCAAGCCACCCATTTCGAGCACTTGATTAAATAACGCTTCTAAATTGCGATTAAGCTGCCCTGAAATATGTTCATTAAATTGTCTTCTTTCCATGAATCTCTCCTCAAATTTATACAATGACCGATTCTAATTTTTAAAGCCATCGAATCAATTAGCCATAACGACCGGTAATGTAATCCTCTGTACGCTTGACTTTCGGATCGGTAAATAAGTTATCGGTAGAGGAATATTCAATCAACTCCCCCATATACATAAAAGCGGTGTAATCAGAAACACGTGCTGCTTGCTGCATATTGTGGGTAACGATCAGTATAGTGAAATCTTTTTTCAGTTCAAATATAAGCTCTTCAATCGCTAAGGTTGAGATAGGATCCAGTGCTGAGGTCGGTTCATCCAACAACAAAACATCTGGTTTAATGGCAATCGCACGCGCAATACATAATCTTTGCTGCTGCCCACCCGACATTGCAAGTGCATTATCATCCAAACGATCTTTGGCCTCTTCCCATAGGCCTGCACTTTTTAAAGCCCACTCTACTGACTCATCCAGTAACGCCTTATCTTTAATGCCCAGTAGCCGTAGACCGTAACAAACATTTTCATAGATTGACTTCGGAAATGGATTTGGCTTTTGGAAAACCATGCCTACTCGACGACGCAATGCGGAGACATCCATCTGTTTGTCATACATATCATCACCGTGCAGGGTCATTTCACCCTCCACACTAACAATATCAATCAAATCATTCATGCGATTGAAGCAACGCAATAATGTAGACTTTCCGCAACCAGAAGGACCGATAAAAGCGGTCACTCTATTCTCTGGCACCAGCATATTCACATTATTCAACGCTTGCTTATCACCATAATAAAGATTCCAGTCTTTAACTTCTATGGCAATTTTTTCATTGTCCAATGATAAGGCTTTATTAGATCCGTCTAATGTGATATTCATTTTTGTTACGCTCATGATTTGACTCATCTCTTTTTGTTCAAATCTACTCCGTTAACCAGTGGCATAACAGAGTAGTAAAATTTTATTAATGTACTCAGAAAACCGTTATCAGACGGCTCTTCATTAACCTTCGAGCGCTTTATATTTTTCGCGTAGACGGTTACGGATAGTAATCGCACCTAAGTTTAACGACACTATAATAATCACCAGTAGCAGTGATGTTGCATAAACCAATGGTTGCGCCGCTTCAACGTTCGGGCTTTGGAAACCGACATCATAAATATGAAAGCCTAAGTGCATAAATTTGTTTTCTAAATGGATAAAAGGCGCAACCGTATCAATAGGTAGTTCAGGTGCTAACTTGACAACCCCCACCAACATTAACGGCGCTACCTCGCCTGCCGCACGGGCAATTGCTAGAATTAATCCCGTCATAATGGCTGGAGTCGCCATCGGTAAAACAATCTTCCAGATCGTTTCAGACTTGGTGGCACCTAACGCTAACCCGCCTTCACGCAAAGCCATTGGGATACGCGACAAGCCTTCCTCGGTAGAGACAATCACCACCGGCAAGGTTAATAAAGCCATGGTTAAAGAAGCCCAGAGTAGTCCAGGTGTTCCGAAAGTTGGGCTCGGCAGCGCATAACCGTAGAATAAGTCATCGATTGAGCCACCTATAATATAAACGAAGAAACCAAGACCAAATATACCGAATACGATGGAAGGCACACCTGCCAGATTGTTAATGGAGATGCGAACTAAACGTAAGATCACTCCATCCTTAGCATATTCACGCATATAGATGGCCGCAACAACCCCCATAGGCGTCACAAACACCGTCATCAATAATACCATCACGATAGTACCAATCATGGCTGGAAAAATACCGCCTTCGGTATTCGCTTCGCGTGGATCATCGCTAATGAAATGACCGATTGCACTGAAGAAAAAACCAAGCTTTTCGACATAATTCATATTATTGGGCTGCCAGAACTGGACAACCTTTTCAACGGGTACCCTTAATATCTGCCCATTACTAATGGTGAGAGCAACCTCGCCTAAAGTCTCTTTTTGATCATATAAAACTTTCACTTTAACCTGGTAAGCTGCAAACGTTTTTTGAAATTCAGCACGTTCCGCTTTTAAACGACTCTCGTCCTCTGGCGTAAAGCCCCCCTTGATACGGAGTTTTTTCTCTTCAAAACGTAGGTCTTCAATTTGCTTATTGACGGACCCCATATCAAATTTTTCAATCGAGGTTATCGCGGAATGAAGTGCTTTACCTCTAGCAACTTGTGCTTGTAACTCTGTACGAATCTGCTTTGGATCAGTGGTCGTCTTGCCATTCAACGTAAAGGATGAAAAATGACCATAAACATTTCCATACTCATAGCGTTCAATGACTACAACGTCCTTCGCTAAGGTATCCATTTTACCCTGAACATTTTCTGAGTTAACCCATTTAAAATCCATCCCGAAAACATCTCGGTTGCCCATTTTAATAAGGTACTGTGGAATGAGAGTCTTTGTGTCTGATGCATCAACCACCACTCTGTTTCTAGATTCATGCAACACACCCATTATCCGGGTTGTTTCACCATTAGGGCTATCAATATTAAATTCATACACCGGATGAGGCCAAAAGTGTGCCAAACCTTTATATGAAATCATCGCTAGCAGACTCAAAACCAATACAACACTAATACTGACTGTTGAAGCACTTAGCCAGATCCAATGCTCGCCTTTGTTTAACCACTCTTTCATCATGATTCTCCTATAATGAACCGTATTTACGTCGCATACGCTGTCTGACGACTTCTGCTAACGTATTAAACACAAAGGTAAAAATAAACAGCACGAGGCCGGCTAAGAATAAAACTCGATAATGTGAACTTGAGACAGCTGCTTCAGGCATCTCAATAGCAAGGTTGGCAGCCAAAGTTCTCATCCCTTCAAATAAATTCATTTCCATGAGAGGGGTGTTACCAGACGCCATTAAGACAATCATTGTTTCACCAACACCTCGACCAAAGCCCAGCATAACAGCTGAAAAGATCCCTGGACTAGCGGTTGGAATAACCACACCAATCAGGGTTTGCCAGCCACTGGCACCCAGAGCAAGCGAGCCATTCACCAGATAAGTAGGGACGTTATAGATGGCATCTTCAGTGACCGAGAAAATGGTCGGAATCAAAGCAAAGCCCATCGCAAACCCGATCACCATCGCATTACGTTGATCAAAATCAATACCGGCACTGAAGGTTAACCAATGACGCATATCGCCATTAAACCAAGCATCCTCCATGGGTGTACTCATCTGCATGGAGAACCACCCCAGAAAAACCACTACTGGAATCATTAAAATAGCACGTTTCCCTAAGGGTACTCTGTTACGAATCGCTTTAGGCAGTCGCGTCCAGCCGAAACCAAATAAGATAGCGCCAACAGGAACCACAATCAAAAGGGCAAAGAACCCGGGTAGATTCTGCTCCATATGGGGTGCGAGCCACAGACCTGCCAAAAACCCTAAAATAACCGTTGGTAGAGCTTCAATCATTTCAATCGTTGGTTTGATCCATTGACGTGTCTGCTTATCCATAAAAAAGGCTGTAAATATCGCGGCCAGAATAGCAATCGGCACGGCAAATAGCATGGCATAAAAAGCCGCTTTAATGGTGCCGAAAGTCAGTGGCATTAAGGAGAATTTTGGTTCGAAATCGGCACTGGCCGAAGAAGACTGCCAAGTATAGGTCGGTTCTGAATAACCCTCATACCAAACCTTACTCCACAAACTTGAGAAGGAGACATCAGGATGATCATTATCGATATTATACTGAACCAATTCACCATCTTGCGTTTCAACTAAAGCGCCATCCGAACGAGGAGCCATCACGACCCGGCCAGCGGCTACTTGAGAAACTTGCTGAGTTGATAGATGACGTTCAGCCGTTGAGTTATAAAGTTTAAATTGTCCAGCAGCATCCGTGACTGCAAAGCCTTTACGCCCTTTTTCGATACCAATCGATTGAATCGGCGAGTCACTGACATCAAATGAACGAATATGCTGCAAAGAAAATTCATTATCGCTATCTCGTACAGGGAACCACTGATGAACATTCCCCTTATTAGTACCGATCATTAAGGAGTAATCGCCTAATAGAAAACGAATCACGGTTGGCTGCTCATCATTATCCATTAGGTCAACATGTTGCAATAAGCTTGGCGCTTCTACATCAGATAAGTCATAGTAGTCTGTCGTGCCATCTTTAGAAATTACATAAAGATTACGTCCATGAGCATCCAGCATTAACCACTTTAGATTCATATTGGATTCAAAATCAACCGATGAATCTTCTTCCAGAGTGATTGAATCAGTGAACATAGACTCTGTTTTAGAGAAGGATTTAATGACAACACGCTTAGACCCTTTGGTCTGATAAGCCATTCTAAGCTCACCGCCCAAAGACTTCATTGCCAAAAACTGAATCGCTGAATCACTGATATCAAGAATTTCTTTACCATATGGATAAGTCACCTCAGGAGAGACTAGGCGTTGATCATTCGGGTAACTGATCTGATAACCATATTTGGCCACCAGTACTCCACCTTCTGAAAGGCCAAAGGCAACCAAACTCTGCAGCTCATTCACCACCGTAAAACTCGTGATACTCTGACCCTGCAATGGCAACTCTTTTTCCAGTTGAATACTACCATCTGCCAAATCAAAGCCAATTAATTTACCCGACGCAGTCATTCTCATAGCAGAGGATTTATATTCATCCACTCCATAATAGAGGGTCTTTTCAGCATTCCCGCCCGGCAAATCATAACGCTGATGCTCTTCAACACTCGCCGGAATAAACAAGGGAATAACGACATACAATAAAAAGAACATAATCAATAGGACTGAAAAAATCACGCCTATACCGCCAATGGAAACACCCCATTTAACGAGTTTGTCTTTTATATTTCTGCGCTGGATTCGCTTTTCGAACGCCGGCCCCGTTAGAGCGGCCTCCAAAGTTGATTGAGGTTTTTTGTCTACTGCTGTAGTCATATGCTTTTTAACCTATCTCTTGAGATGACAACATCTATTAAATTCTATAATGAGTTTAAATGTTCGAAGATTATAATCCTCTAATATGACAGCTAAATTGCAAAATGCATAAAACCTAAATGCCAGATGTCACAAAACTGTAACAATTCTACCCAATATAACAATAAGCGCACGATTCGACATACCCCTTCACCACTCTGCACCACCAAAAAGAGGCAACGCACCATTACTTTTAACTTTATCACTCTGCCAACCAACATTGAACCACTGCATAATTTACGTCAAATACTCTAAATTCAATAAGTTAAACTTTTAACAAAAAAAATTGGAATTTTGGCACGTTTCAAGCTAACATCACCTATATTAAAACTTTAAATATATAGCCTAAAAAGGATAGCAAGATGTCTCAAGAGATTTTCGACTTAATTAAAGACAATGATGTAACGTGGGCTGATCTACGTTTTACAGATACACACGGTAAAGAGCAACACGTTACCATCCCTGCATCAGCAGTTGATGAAGATTTCTTTACTGACGGTGAGACGTTTGATGGCTCTTCTATCGCTGGCTGGAAAGGCATTCATAACTCTGACATGATCCTAATGCCTCAGACAGATGGTTTTGTTTTAGATCCGTTCACTAATGATCCTACTATCATTATCCGCTGCATGGTTGTTGATCCTTCAAACATGGAATCTTATGAAAAAGATCCTCGTGGCATCGCTAAGAAAGCAGAAGCCTATTTGAAGTCTACAGGCGTCGCTGATTCAGCGTTCTTCGGTCCTGAACCAGAATTTTTCATCTTTGATGACGTTCGCTGGGGATCAGATATGTCCGGTTCTTTCGTAAAGATTGATGCTGACGAAGCCTCTTGGAACTCAGAAAAAGTATTTTCTGACGGTAACGTTGGTCACCGTCCAGGCATTAAAGGCGGTTATTTTCCAGTTCCTCCAGTTGATCAGCTACATGAAGTACGTGCTGACATCTGTGCAATGTCTGAAGCAATGGGGCTTAAAATTGAAGCGCATCACCACGAAGTAGCGACGGCTGGTCAGTGTGAGTTAGCGATTGGTGGTAATACCTTAACCGCTAAGGCAGATGAAGTTCAGATCCTAAAATATGCAGTACACAATACAGTGCACGCTTTAGGTAAGACAGCTACTTTCATGGCGAAACCAATCGTTGGTGATAACGGTAACGGTATGCACATCAATATGTCTTTATCTAAAGATGGCAAGAACATCTTCGCCGGTGACGTCTATGCAGGCCTTTCTCAAGAAGCTATCTGGTACATCGGTGGTCTAATGAAGCATGCTCGTGCATTGAACGCATTCACTAACCCCGGTACAAACTCTTATAAGCGTTTAGTCCCAGGCTTTGAAGCGCCAATCCTATTGGCCTATTCTGGTTCTAACCGCTCTGCGTCTATTCGTATTCCGTATGCACCTTCTGAGCGCTCACGTCGTGTTGAGTTACGTTTTCCAGATCCAATGGCTAACCCATACTTAGCATTCGCTGCTTCAATGATGGCTGGACTTGACGGAATCATCAATAAGATCGATCCAGGCGCTCCTTCAGAGAAAGATCTTTATGACCTGACTCCAGAAGAAGAATCATCCTACGATACTGTTTGTGCGTCACTAGAAGAAGCTTTAGATGCAATGAATGCAGATCGTGAATTCTTAACGGCTAGCGGCGTATTCACTGATGCGATGCTTGATTCTTATGTCGAGCTAAAAATGGAACATGTAACTCAGTTACGTGCAACAACGCACCCAATTGAGTTCGAACTTTACTATTCTGCGTAACTCAGAACAGTAAGACATAAAAAAGCCCGCTTTATGCGGGCTTTTTTATGTCTGATTAAAATGACCCTACGCTCACATGGTTTTGTAAAGCCGCAGGACATGCCAGGCCTGGTAAAGATTGAGTTTAAAACTCAAGAATCAATCAATATCAGCCTAGCATTAACCTATTCCAAATTGACTCTACCACTTCTCTCTGCGCTTGATAACAACTACTCGCTACCAAAGGTTTTTGCTTTTGCAAAGCCACTCGATGGTATTTAGAGCGGTAAACTTTATAAGCTTCAAGCAAGCCATCCACCTCTTTTTGACTCAATAATTTGGCTTCGGAAATCGCTTCGAGAATTCTTAAATTATCACTAAAAGTAGAGAGCTTTGGATATTGATGCGCATAAGCCAACACTAAAAACTGCACCATAAACTCGATATCCACAATCCCCCCTCTGCCCTGCTTTAAATCAAACAGTTCATCATTGCTTTTATCCAATTCATTTTGCATTCTTAAGCGCATATCCACCACTTCAGTTCGTAAGCTCTCAATCGAACGCTCTTTACATAAGAACTGGGTTTTAAACTCTTCAAAAGCCGCAACCGACTCAGCATCCCCGACCACTGGACGCACTCGTACAAATGCTTGATACTCCCAAGTCCACGCTTTATTTTCTAGATAATTTTTGTAACCTTCAAAATCCACCACCATCATGCCTGAAACGCCATTCGGTCGCAGACGCGTATCCACTTCATACAGAACACCAGAAGGCATTAAGGTCGTCATCAACGAGATAATTTTCTGCCCCATTCTGATAAAATAAATCGCGTTATCTAAACTTTTACCCTTTGGACTCACCGCCTGATCGCTAGAATTAAGCCCTTCATAGACAAAAACGATATCCAAATCCGAACCATATCCGAGCTCAATCCCACCAACCTTACCGTATCCCAACACCATAAACGGGTTACGTTTATTGGTTTCTGTCATCCCGCCCGGTAAGCCACTGCGCTCCTGCATCAATCGCCAAGCAAATTCAACGGTTACATTCAGTACCGCTTCAGCAATCCAAGTCAGGTAATCACTGACCTTTGTAACTGGGAGATGCCCTGTAATGTCGGCTGCTGCAACCTTAAAAACCTGTGCATGACGCCACTCACGAATTTCATTCATAAAAAGCTCTTCATCTTGACCAGCGCTATCCAGTAAAGCTAGGGCTTCTTGTTGCAGCGCTGTCGCTTCTAAAGGGGCATACAAAGTACGCTCATCTAAAAGCTGATCCAATAAGGCGGGATACTTAACTAACATTTCTGTTAACCAAGCGCTGACATCACACAACTTAACTAAATGCGCTAAAGATTCGGAATTTTCTTTTAACATCACCAAATAGACACTACGCTTGGCAATCGATTCAATCACCGACAACACCCTCTTTAAAGACTGTTCACTGTATTCCGGCTTTAAGACCTCCTGCATCAAGAGCGGCATGGTTGCATTCAAACGTAACTCACCTTCACTGCTCAAAAGTTTAATCGTACGACTCTCCTTAAACTCCTTTAAAACCTTTAAAAAATGCGCTGCTTTATCAACCGGTAACGCCTGCTCACTTAAATCATCGACATCGTCTAAATCAGACAACCAAACTTCTGATAAGCGATCTTGAGATTCATCTACTTCATCTTCTGCAAACACTTCATTAAATTGCCCCTGGACAAACTCTAGATGCTGACTTAACACGACCATAAACTCAGAATAGTCAGAAAAACCCATTGAATTGGCGAGCATAAGCTGTTGATGAGGTTCGCTAGGCAGCGAATGAGTCTGCTGATCGCGCCACTCTTGCAATCGATTCTCGGCACGCCTTAAAAATTCATAAGCCGCTCGTAAAGCTTGATGACTCTGGGCATCAAGAAAGTCATTATTTTCTAAAACCTGCAAAGTCGTTAACAGAGAACGACTTTGCAAGGCTTTATCGCGCCCACCGTGTACCAGCTGAAAAGCTTGTGCAATAAATTCAACCTCTCTAATCCCGCCTGGCCCGAGCTTAATATTATGCTTCATACCTTTCTTTTTAACCTGTGCTGCAATCATCCGCTTTAACTCACGCAAGGAATCCATCGCACTGAAATCGACATAACGGCGATAGATAAAAGGCCGCAAGATATCAAACATATACTTGGCATCTTTAGCATCGCCCGCCATCACCCTGGCCTTAACCAAAGCATAGCGCTCCCATGCACGGCCATGGAGCTCGTAATAATGCTCTAGACTGGCAAAGGTGGCCGCCAAAGGCCCTGCATCACCAAAAGGTCGTAAACGCATATCGACACGATAGACAAAACCATCTCCGGTCATCTCTGTTAAAGACTTATTCAGCGCCTGACCTAAACGCGTGAAAAATAGATCATTAGAGATAGTTCGTTTGGCCGTTGAGTTTTCATCAAGGCGGGTTTCTCCGCCTTCTGGATAAGCAAAAATAAGATCAATATCCGATGAAAAGTTTAGCTCTTGCCCTCCTAGCTTACCCATCCCAATGACCAACATCTTTTGTTGCAAATCAGACTCTCTGCCATAAGGTGTGCCATAACGTTCACAAAAACGCTCATAATGCCAATCTAAGGCCGAGGTCACCAAAGCATCCGCTAAATCAGACATGGTTAACATGACTTCCTGCAAACCTGCCAAACCCGATAAGTCCCGAATACCAATACGTCCCATCTGCCAGTTACGGATTTGCCTTAAGAGTGCCTTTAACTCTTCTTCGTCAGCGACATTAATGACTTGCTGATAGACTCTTTGATACAGCTCCCCTTCAGCATACGACTCCTGCCAATTAGCCTCTTCCTTTAGGTCTGGAAAATCCTGAATCTTTTGCTCAACGAAAGGACTCCACTGCTGAACTTGTTCTAATGAATACTGCATCTTTAAAGACATCCTTCTACCTCGAAAATCTGTTAATTTATCTTTTCTAATGTAGCACTTTCATGGCGAATTGCGAGACGATTTTAGTATCTTTAAGACTAAAAATAGAATTGTCATTATATTTACCTATCACTAGAGTATAACTACCCTAGTTAAGCAGCTCACCAGGCCTGGTTATTATTGGCCAAATGTCACAAGCGATAGATATATAGAGTGGTTTTCCGACGATCCGAAAGCTCCCAAATTTCAATGGGCGTTATCTCTGGTATAGAAAAACTATTGGAGATAAAGACGGAACCTGGTCGCATCTCCTCTTTAACCTTTTGCCAAAGTTTAGGCATCGGCTCTGGCGACAAAAAGGCATAGACGAGATCATAATAACTTAGGTCTGTTTTCCACATGTCCATTGCATAGATACGACCACCGCGAAGCAGTGTATAAATTCTTGATAACAGATAAGGAAGCGGCGCCGTTTCTACGCCGTGAGATTCACTAATATTGACCTGCCCAGACATGAATACGACATTGCCTCCCAGCCCACAACCCAAATCTAAAAAGGTTTGATTTTTCTGGGACTTAACGAGTCTTTTCAATGCATCACGCGTCGTTGCGTTGGTCAAGTAAAGCGGCACTCTTTCAGTCAAGGCATTGGAGAAGACCAACCAAATAAATGCAAACACTGCCAAGGCCCACAATGGATTAAACTCAACTAAAAGACCGACATATAGCCCTATTGGAATAAAAAACTGAATCCAACGCCACCAACAAGGCAACCCTAAACGACAACTGACCATGGCTGCCATTAGCGCTTGCAGCAAAACCAAAACCAAAAGCGAATAAGAATATGGCGGCGTTATCACATAGGGCGCCAACATGACACCCAAGGCGATAACGACTAATACCAACAACTGAATTAAAAGCGCTAAAAAAATCTTCGGCAACCTTGTAAATTGCTTAATCAACATACTTAACTATTCCTTAACCACACCTGAAAACACTTAAGCGCACCGCTTTGAAACAACACAGGCACCACAAAAACACAAACCAACTCTAAAACGGACTAAAATCAATGAATAAAACCAAAAACTACCATTAACTATTTGATATATAAGGAAACTAAAATACCTGGCACTAAATACGCTTTTGGTAAATGGCAAATATAATAAATAATTAGAAGAGAGGTTAGTATGAAACTGGTAGTTGCAATTATCAAACCTTTTAAACTTGATGACGTTCGCGAAGCGCTACATGATGTTGATGTGCACGGCATGACCGTTACAGAGTCTAAAGGTTTTGGCCGTCAAAAAGGGCACACAGAAATTTATCGTGGTGCAGAGTACGCGATAGAATTTTTACCTAAATTACGACTAGAAGTAGCCGTATCCGATGAACAGCTTGACAGCGTTATTGAAACGATTGGGTCAGCGGCTCGAACAGGGAAAATTGGAGACGGAAAAATATTCGTTATGCCATTAGAACAAGCGGTGCGTATTCGTACTGAAGAAACTGGCGATATCGCTCTTTAAGGAAAGGATTTAATTATGGAACAAGTACTACAACTAAGTTACGCACTTGATACTTTCTACTTCCTAATGTCTGGTGCATTAGTAATGTGGATGGCGGCTGGCTTTGCCATGCTGGAAGCTGGTTTAGTGCGTTCAAAAAACACAACTGAAATCTTAGCTAAGAACGTTGGTCTTTTTGCCATCGCAGCCATTATGTATATGCTAGTCGGTTATAACATTATGTACCCTGCTGAAGCGGTTAACAGCTTCTTCCCTGGTATTAGCTTCCTAATTGGCAGTGGTGGTGGTGACCACTTAGCAACAGCAGTGACTGTTGGCGGTGATGATGCGCCTTACTATTCAGGTATGTCTGACTTCTTCTTCCAAGTCGTATTCGTAGCAACTGCAATGTCTGTTGTTTCTGGTGCAGTTGCTGAACGTATGAAGTTAATGTCATTCTTCGCTTTTGCTGTCGTTTTTACTTCAGTTATCTATCCAATGCAAGGTTTCTGGAAATGGGGTGGTGGTTTCTTAAATGAACTAGGCTTCCTTGATTTCGCAGGTTCTGGTGTGGTTCACATGGCGGGTGCCACTGCTGCACTAGCAGGTGTTTTACTACTAGGTGCTCGTAAAGGTAAATATGGTCCTAATGGTGAGTCTCGTGCAATCCCAGGAGCTAACCTTCCGCTTGCAACTCTAGGTACTTTCATCCTATGGTTAGGTTGGTTCGGTTTCAACGGTGGTTCTGAGCTTAAAATCTCTAACGTCGAAGAAGCAAATGCGGTAGCAATGATCTTTGTAAACACTTTGATGGCGGCTGCTGGTGGTGTTATAGGTGCGTTACTATTGTCTAAGTTCAAATTCGGTAAAGCGGATTTAACAATGATGCTTAACGGTGCTTTAGCAGGTTTAGTTGCGATTACGGCAGAACCTCTAACGCCTACTGCATTAGAAGCAACACTTATCGGTCTTGCCGGTGGTATGTTGGTTGTTCTAGCAATCCTATTCATCGACTCTAAAATGAAAATTGATGATCCAGTAGGGGCTATCTCGGTTCACGGCGTGGTCGGTATCTTCGGTCTTATCGCGGTTACTTTCACAAACCCTGATGCGACTATTGTGGCTCAGCTAACAGGTATTGCCGTCATCTTTGCTTGGGTATTCGGTGCGAGTTTAATCGTATGGTCTATCATCAAAGTAGTCATGGGCATCCGTGTCACTGAAGAAGAAGAGTACGAAGGTGTTGATCAAGCTGAATGTGGAATGGAAGCATATCCTGAATTCACTAAATAAAAACAATTAGGACTCCTCGGTCTTGGCCCCGCACTGCGGGGCTTTTTTTTGTCTGCACTTATGACCTATAGAAAGCTAATATCGTTCTGGATTTTTATATACAATAGCTCGATTAATTTCACCTCTTTAAAAGAAGACCTCTTTCATGAATAGTTCCAATCCACAAAAATCAGCAAGCAAAGCAATGCTTTTTGTCTTTAGCCTGATAGTAACTGCTTTTTCAGCGACCAGTTTGGCGAGCAACGCCCCAGAGAGCATGGAATATTCTACTAAATACAAGCAGTTTGAAGCGCCAGCAGAAAGGATTCCTAAATACTTTTCGATGGAAAAAATAGTGGTTAATTTTCGCGGTGAAGGTAAAGCGAAGTTTTTGGCGATTGATTTAAAATTCATGTCTTATTACCCACAAATCGTCGAAACCGAAATGGAGAACTTGCGTCCGATCCTAAAAAACAATATCGATCGTTTATTGCGCAATCAATTCTATTCACAACTGCACACACCTACTGGCCCAGATCATTTAAGAGAGGAGTTACTAAAAGTAGCACGTGAAATTTTTGAGCAGCACCAACTCTTCCCTGACTTATTAGAAGATGTTTATTTACAACGATTTGTCATGCAATAGAAATAGAGACCTGAATAGAGATCACTATAAACAAAAAATCCTCATCAAATTGACGAGGATTTTTTATGCCTTACAAACAGAGCTGACTTAAAACAACCAGGCCTTATATGTTGAAAGTGTTCTCCAGAAGTGGAGAATTTATTAGGGACGCTTAGTAAAAGGACAGAGAGATCTTGTGACCAGGCCTAGGGTAAGACCTTCCATACCAGATTAAGACCTTT
>Ga0314774_1000919_pt1 | contig 20667 bp, 18 predicted proteins | sample MetaGCBIA2018_FD_204515 | JGI IMG/M metagenome (GOLD analysis project Ga0314774, IMG submission 204515) | Cryopeg brine microbial communities from Beaufort Sea near Barrow, Alaska, United States - CBIA 2018 | ecosystem: Environmental > Aquatic > Marine > Coastal | place: USA: Alaska | collected...
AATCATATCCTCTCCAAAACACCTGCCAATCAATGAACTTTTTCCTTAGCCTCAAACCCTCTCAGGCTTTTCTCTAAGCGGCTGCAAACATACAACCCTTTTTTTATTTCCGGCAAACTTATTTGAAAAAATATAAACTTATTTTCAACACCCTAAAATAAAAAGCGGGCAACAAAAATACGGTCTTATTTTTAATACAGGAAAAATTAAATCATAAAATTTTAAAGAACTTCCACTTACCAGATTTACTGCTTAAGCGGCTGCAAATATAACCTGGATTTTACAACTTTCAACTATTTTTTTCGTGTTTCTGTATAATTTTTTGGCGCAAAATCGTAATCCATTGAAAATATATTCATTACAACTTAAAATACAACAGCACAACCATTAAACTGAGGTGACTAATCAATTCATTTAATTTTGACAGTCTCTTATACCAATAGTATTGTTATCAATTTAACCGGCGATAAGAATTAGGGCACTTTAATTACTGATCCGTTTCAAAACAAGATGCAATTATTAAAAACAGGAGATACCTATATAGACAGAATAATTTATGTTGAAACAACCAAAGGGAGTTCCCTTATAATTTACAACTCCCCCCGCTCCAGGATAAACCGTGTTAGGGATAGCAGTGATATCCTTTTGATGGCCATTCCCCTACCCCCTCGATAACTCCTTGTCTTTATTATATACCAACACAACCAAATTACAATAAACCGAATGGCCACCAAAAGATAGAACGGATAGCCCGGCCCCGCATTGCAAATGTGGGGAACACCCAAGAAATCATTAATATATATATGTCTGTATATTGTGCAACCGCATTTAACATATTACCTTTGCCCTATAATAATAAGGAACATGATAAAGATAAGTTTGCCGGACGGCACTATTAAGGAATTTGAAAGTGGCGTTACTCCAATGGAGGTAGCCAAAAGCATAAGTGAGGGCTTTGCAAGAAATGTGATTTCGGCAAAATTCAATGATACTATATTAGAAACCTCCACGGCTTTAACCACTGATGGCAGTCTTATATTATATACCTGGAATGATAAGGAAGGTAAAAAAGCATTTTGGCACTCTACATCACACGTGATGGCACAAGCCATTGAAATATTGTATCCGGGTGTCAAGCTCACTATAGGGCCGGCAATTGACAACGGGTTTTATTACGATATGGATTTTGGAGAACAGAAAATATCTGAAAATGATTTCCCTAAGATTGAAGCAAAAATGCTCGAGATTGCGAGAGGAAAGCACGATTTCCAGTTGCGCGCTGCTTCTAAAGCGGATGCCCTAAAATTTTATAAAGACCAGAACAATCCTTTTAAGGTAGAATTGATAGAAAATCTGGAAGATGGAACGATCACTTTTTGTGACCACGATACTTTTACAGATCTATGTCGCGGAGGACACATTCCAAATACGGGGATCATAAAAGCCGTAAAATTGATGAGTGCATCGGGTTCCTACTGGCGCGGGGATGAAAAGAAACCTCAACTCACCAGGATCTACGGCACTTCTTTTCCGAAACAAAAGGATCTCAAGGAGTATCTCGAATTGCTGGAAGAGGCAAAGAAACGAGATCACCGCAAATTGGGTAAAGAACTCGAACTTTTTACTTTTTCGAAAAAAGTTGGATCAGGCTTACCGCTTTGGTTGCCAAAAGGAGCTGCATTAAGGGAGCGTCTGGAAAACTTTTTGAAAAAAGCACAAAAAAAGGCTGGCTATGAAATGGTGATCACCCCACATATCGGCCAAAAAGAACTTTATGTTACCTCGGGACATTACGAAAAATATGGTGCTGATAGTTTTCAGCCAATTAAAACCCCAAATGAGGGTGAAGAATTTATGCTAAAACCGATGAACTGTCCGCATCACTGTGAGATTTACAATTCATCTCCCTGGAGTTACCGGGATTTACCGAAACGTTTTGCAGAATTTGGAACTGTTTACCGATACGAACAAAGTGGGGAACTTCACGGTTTAACCAGGGTACGCGGATTCACTCAGGATGATGCTCATATATTTTGTACCCCGGATCAATTGGATGAGGAGTTTAAAAAAGTAATTGACCTTACCTTATATGTGTTTGATTCTTTAGGTTTTGACGATTTTACCGCACAGGTTTCTTTAAGAGATCCTGAAAACAAGGAAAAGTATATAGGAGGCGATGAAATTTGGGAAAAAGCAGAGAGTGCAATTATTGCAGCTGCTAACGAAAAAGGACTGAATTATGTGATTGAAAAAGGGGAAGCTGCTTTTTATGGTCCAAAACTGGATTTTATGGTAAAAGATGCTTTAGGAAGAAGCTGGCAACTTGGAACTATTCAAGTTGATTACAATTTGCCTGAGCGTTTTGACCTGACTTATAAGGGCAGCGACAATGAATTACATCGTCCCGTGATGATACACCGGGCCCCATTTGGCAGTATGGAACGATTTATTGCTGTATTACTGGAAAATACAGGGGGTAATTTCCCTCTATGGTTAATGCCTGAACAGGCTATTATACTCACTCTAAGCGAGAAATTCGAAAAATACTCACAAAAAGTTTTGACTTCGCTAGAAAATGACGAAATTCGCGCTTCGGCCAATAATCGAAATGAGACCATTGGCAAGAAGATTCGCGAGGCGGAGATGAGCAAAATTCCCTATATGTTGATCGTTGGGGAACAGGAAGAAAAAGATGGTACAGTTTCAGTCCGAAAACACGGTGAAGGAGATATAGGTGTTATGTCTATTGAAGAATTTACCGAAATGATAAATAAGGAAATAAAAAAGACGCTTAAAGCGTTTGAAGTTTAATTAAAAAATAGATAGCCATAGCAATACGTAGAAAAAGATCCAAGCGACCGCTTAGAGAGATTAAAGAAGACCAACATCGGATCAATGGAAAAATCCGATCGGACGAGGTTCGCCTTGTTGGTGAAAATGTGGAAATTGGAGTGTATCCAACAAAAAGAGCCTTGGAAATAGCAGAAGAGCAAGAGCTGGATTTAGTGGAAATTTCTCCTAATGCCAGCCCGCCTGTAGCCAAAGTTATGGACTACAAGAAGTTTCTCTATGAGCAAAAGAAGAGAGAAAAGGTATTAAAGGCTAAAGCTACCAAAGTAATTGTGAAAGAAATTCGATTTGGTCCACAAACCGATGATCACGATTATGAATTTAAAAGGAAGAACGCCGAAAAATTTTTAAAAGATGGCGCAAAGCTGAAAGCTTTCGTGTTTTTTAAAGGTCGTTCCATTGTTTTTAAAGATCAGGGTCAGATTTTACTCCTCAGGCTTGCACAGGATTTAGAAGAAATTGGCAAAGTAGAACAGATGCCAAAATTGGAAGGTAAACGTATGACTATGTTTATGTCTCCAAGAAAAACAAAATAAGAAAGTAAGAACGTTAATTATAAATACAGAAGAGCATGCCTAAAATGAAGACAAAATCCAGTGCCAAAAAGCGGTTCAAGCTTACCGGTACAGGTAAAATAAAAAGGAAGCACGCGTTTAAAAGCCACATTTTAACAAAGAAGTCTAAAAAACGTAAACTTGCTTTGACGCATAGTACTTTGGTACATGATGCCGACAAAAAAAGTATCAAACTTCAATTACGTTTAAAGTAATTTGAACCGTTTTGATGGTTTTATCAATTTAATAACCCTGGAGCGAGGCAAAAAAGAATTGAGATCTCAGGAATGAGAATATCAATTTGAAAAGAGTCATAAAGACCGCCTACTTCAAAAAAATGTAAAAATATGCCAAGATCAGTAAATTCAGTTGCTAAGAGAGCCCGAAGAAAAAAGGTTCTAAAGTTAGCAAAAGGTTACTTTGGACGACGTAAAAACGTTTGGACAGTAGCCAAAAACGCGGTTGACAAAGCGATGTTATACGCTTATAGAGACCGTAAAACCAAGAAAAGAAATTTTCGTTCACTTTGGATCATCCGGATTAATGCCGGAGCCAGATTACATGGAATGTCTTATTCTCAATTCATGGGAGGTGTAAAAGCTAACAATATTGACTTAAACCGAAAGGTATTAGCCGATTTAGCTATGAACCACCCTGATGCGTTTAAAGCTATTGTTGACAAAGTAAAATAAATTAAATACCCGATTAACGTTCTTATCTAAAAAAATCCCGCCCGAAAGAGCGGGATTTTTTTTTACCAATATCTCCAGGCCTTTTCCAGATAAATTTTTTACTTTGATTTATCTTCAATTCTAATGTTTCCTTATAAAAAGATAAGGGATAAAACGGATCACGAATAATTGTTGTGGACCAAGCAAATCTGGCAGTCAATTTGTTCAGGAAAGATCTTAAATTTCTTTCTGCCAAAATTGAAATTAGATGGGATTATGAATTATGTATGGGACAAGTTCCGGGTATGGGGCTAAAGCCCTTTGTGATCATCTCCTTTAATCCCCTGGCTGAAGCCAGGGGCAATAGATGAATTTATCTATATCGGGAATAATTGTAGTGGACCAGGCAAATCTATCAATCAATTTGTTCAGGAAAGATCTTAAATTTCTTACCCCTCTTAATTTACCTCTCAAAACTATTATGAGATTAAGACAATTCTTTTCTACATCAGGAAATATAAACAAAACTTCAATGTTGAATTGATAAGCCTTACAGAATTTCGATTAAGATATTTTATCCATTGCCCCTGACTTTAGTCAGGGGATATAGAATTGAAATGAATTGGGCTTTAGCCCCATATTTTTTTGGACAAATAAAATGAAGGATGCTTCAGCCTAGCAAGAATGTGTCTGGTACGATAGGTATCCTGGCTATTTTCTCTACTCATTGAAATCAGATCGGATTATGAATTATGTATGGAAAAAGTTCAGGATATTGTGCCAAAGCCCTTTGTGATCATTCCAATTAATTCCCTGAATGAAGCCAGGGGTATTATATGGATTTGGCTATATCACGAACAATTGTTATGGAACAGGCATAGTGCTTTTTTCATTCTTTCCCTAAAAAAAATTCTTGTGAAACCTATGCAATAAAAGCTTTATTAAATCAAGGTGATCAAATTCCTCCACAACTTTTGGGAATGATGCATTACTTTGAACTGAGAAATCAAAATATCAGGTTTTTTGCTTTTTCTTTTTCGCTGCGGGAAATAGAACATTGTTTAAAATAAGACGGTAACCCGGAGAATTGGGATGAAGTTCCAATTCGGTTTTGGGATCCCCTACCCTATGCTGATAATCTTCGGGATCGTGGCCCGCATAGAATGTAAAAAAACCTTTTCCTTTAATGCCATGAATGTATCGCGCTTCGCCATTCAGTTTATTCTCACCCAACACCAGGACTGTCGATTTTAGTGTAGAAGGATCAAAAGCGGTCGTTTGACCCATAAATCCTTTTACAAGAACTGTATGATTTTGATTGAGCATAGTTGGAACAGGATCCCATTTTGCAGAAAATTCCATCAGAGTAAAATAATCATTCTCCATTGAAATTTGACGTTTCCCGGTCATATCTATGGAAGAAAATTCATAGACCATCGGGCTTCGTTCTAGATCAAAACCTGTAAAAGATAAAGTTTTATCATAGTCCAGTTTTGCCTGATATCCGGGTTCGCTTGGATCTCCATCGAACATAGGTTCGGCAATATCTACTCCTTCAGCTGCCAAAGCTATATCAAAACTGTCGGTTGCACTGCACATTGCAAACATAAACCCACCTCCTATTACAAAATTTTTGATCTTCAAGGCGACAGCTAATTTTTCTTCTGAGACTTTATTATATCCCAATTTTGTGGCCAAAGCTTCGGCATCGGCTTTTTCCTGAATGTACCAGGGTGTAGTCCTGTAATTCCTATAAAATTTCCCATATTGCCCGGTAAAATCTTCATGGTGCAAATGCAACCAATCATATAATAACAAAGCATCGCCTAATACTTCCTCATCGTAAATAGTTTCATAGGGAATTTCGGCATAAGTAAGTACCATAGTAACAGCATCGTCCCATGGTTTATTCCCCTGCGGAGAATAAACAGCAATCTTAGGGGCCTTTTCCAGAATTACAGCTTCCATATTACTTGAAAGACTTTGAATTCCTTCTAAAATAGATTGAACCTTAGAATCGCTTATAATTTCAAAGGCAACCCCACGGATCTGGCATTCCCGACGCAAAGCTTCCGTATCGGAAATTAAGAAAGATCCACCGCGGTAATTTAAAAGCCACTGGACATTTAATCCATTTTCAAGGGCGTAGTAAGTAATCCCGTAAGCTTTTAAATGATTGGTTTGCCCCTTGGCATCCATAGGAATAAGGATCCCGGAGGCAAATAAACAGGAGGAAGAAAGAAATAAGAAAAGCATAAGAATAAATCTTCTCAAGCTATTTATTCCGATAACCTTAAATTTTAAATGAAACTGTTTTTTAAAAAAAGAAGTGTTGGAAAGATCACAGAAAAGCCGGTAAGAAGTAGATCTGCTTACCGGATATTTGATTTTAGAAAGGTACGTCGTTATCCTCATCATCGTTAAAATCTCCATTCATAGAACTGCCAAATGCCTCATCTGCACTTGGATTTGGCAATTTGGATTTTTTAGAGCTATCGTCATTTGCTGCTTCATTCATTTTTGAGTTAAACTCGAATGGAGAGTCAAAGTCATCTAAGTTATCAAATTTTCCGAGATGTCCAACAAATTTAAGTCGAACGCTTTCCAGGCCACCGTTACGGTGTTTGGCCACAATAAATTCCCCCTGACCCGCAGTAGGTGAACGCTCTTCATCGTCCCATTCATCAATTTTGTAATATTCAGGCCTGTAGATAAAAGAAACGATATCTGCATCCTGCTCAATTGCCCCAGATTCCCTCAAGTCACTTAATAGGGGACGTTTACTCCCTCCACGGGTTTCAACTGCACGGGACAATTGGGAAAGCGCGATTACAGGAATATTGAGTTCTTTTGCCAGTGCTTTTAGATTCCTGGAGATGGTAGAAATTTCCTGTTCCCTGTTTCCTCCTTTAACAGAACTCCCGGCTGTCATCAACTGCAAATAATCTACAACCAGTAATTTAATTCCATGTTGTGAAGATAAACGTCTAGCTTTCGCACGTAAATCGAAAATTGACAATGAGGGCGAATCATCTATAAACAAAGGAGCTTTCTCAAGATCCTTTACTTTCACGTTAAGCTGTTCCCATTCATGAGTTTCCAGGTTACCGGTTCGCAACTTTTCAGAAGACAAGCCGGTTTCAGAAGAGATTAATCGGGTGATCAATTGCACCGCAGACATCTCCAGGGAGAAAAAGGCAACTGGAATATTATGTTGTACTGAAATATTCCTGGCCATAGATAAAGTAAGGGCCGTTTTACCCATCCCGGGACGTGCAGCGATAATAATTAAATCACTTGGCTGCCAACCTGATGTCAATTTATCGAGTTTATCAAAGCCTGAAGGAACACCACTTAAACCTTCTTTATTTGATATTTCCTGAATCCTGTTTTTTGCCTGAATTACCAAACTATGTGCAGTTTCTGAAGATCGTTTTATGTTCCCCTGAGTCACTTCATACAGTTTAGATTCTGCTGTATCTAAAAGATCAAAAACATCAGTAGCTTCATCGTAAGACTGTTCTATGATTTCATTGGAAATTTTTATCAAACTCCTTTGAATGAACTTCTGTAAAATTATACGGGCGTGAAACTCAATATGTGCTGATGAGGATACCTTTTGAGTGAGTTGAACGAGATAATATTCACCACCACTTTGTTCTAATTTTCCATCTTTACGCAGTTGATTGGAAACTGTTAATAAGTCGATTGCCTCGGTATTTTCAAAGAGTTTAATTATGGCTTCAAAAATATGCTTATGTGCGGTTTTATAAAAAACATCTGCATGAAGGATATCGATAATCTCATCGACTCCTTTTTTATCAATCATCATAGCACCCAATACAACTTCCTCTAAGTCAATAGCTTGAGGCGGAATTTTGCCTTTTTCAAGATTGATTACGTTGGTTGGGCTGTTTTTAAAGGGTTTTGGGTTGGTGACTTTTTCCATTTAACGAAAGTAAAAATATTGTAATGATAATCTTATGAAATATAGGTTAACTTAGTTAACAGGTAATCAACAATTTGACTGTTGACAACTTCATTTATTTGTTAATAAGGCCAAAAAAATTCCGAAGCAGGAACCTCGGAATTTTTTGAAGGGTTATGTATAAGGATTTAATCTTTAAAGACTCCCATACTGGAATATTTTTCCATACGCTTATCAACCAAATCTTTTGGTGATAAGTTTTTCAACTCGTTATGAGCCAATATAATTGCATTCTTTACGCTTTCAAAAACTTCTTCTCTATTGCTATGTGCTCCGCCCAAAGGTTCTTTCACAATTCCGTCAATTAACTTTTGCTTTTTCATATCCTTGGCGGTAAGCTTCAAGGCTTCTGCAGCTATTTCTTTATACTCCCAGCTACGCCATAAAATAGAGGAACAGGATTCCGGTGAAATTACAGAATACCAGGTGTTTTCCAGCATCAAAACAGTATCACCTACTCCAATTCCCAAAGCTCCACCACTGGCACCTTCGCCAATTATGACAACTATAACAGGAACCTTAAGCCTGGACATTTCCAAAATATTACGGGCTATGGCTTCTCCTTGTCCGCGTTCTTCTGCTTCCAATCCAGGATAAGCTCCCGGAGTATCAATTAGGGTTACAACAGGAACCCCAAATTTCTCGGCAGATTTCATCAACCTAAGTGCTTTGCGGTAACCTTCCGGATTTGCCATTCCAAAGTTTCTCAATTGCCGGGTTTTGGTATTATATCCTTTTTGCTGCCCAACTATCATAAAACTTTGATCTCCAATTTTACCCAGTCCACCAATCATTGCCTTATCATCTTTCACATTTCGATCTCCATGGAGTTCTAAAAATGTATTTCCGCAAATGGCATTAATATAGTCTAAGGTATATGGACGGTTTGGATGTCTTGAAAGTTGAACACGTTGCCAGGCAGTAAGATTTTTATAGATCTCCTTTTTGGTTTCCGCCAATTTTTTTTCTATCTGCTTACAGGTAGCGGTAACATCAACATTGCTCTCAGACCCTATATTACAGGCCTTTTGATGTTGTTCTTCTAACTCTTTTATGGGTAATTCAAAATCTAAATATTCCATGTTAAGCTGCGGGGTTTTATTAGCCTACAAATATAAGAAACTTTAAAAGGAAGATTTCCCAGATAACTTATTAATTTTTCGTTTTGTTTTAAGATACCCATTTAGGACAACAGTAGTCAGGATTATGGCTGCGCCGAAATAGAACTGAGGATGCATTTGTTCCTTATTCCCAAAAATCAAAAACGCAAGAAAAATACCATAAACAGGTTCCAAATTGGTAGTGAGCATTATAGTATAAGGACTTAAATGCTTCATCACCGATACTGAAGCTATAAAGGCGTAAGCAGTGCAAATGGAAGCCAAAATGAGAAGGTATACCCAATCAATTGCACTGAGAACGAAAAATTCGGGACCAAATCCACTCGCTCCATCACTTGTAATGGTAATCCCTAAAAGGTATATACTTATGGCCATTACTCCTGTAAATAATTCATAAAAAGATATTACAGATGGTGCAGCCTGTTTTACCAGTTTTCCGTTTATCAAAGTAAAAACAGCAGCTAGAAAAGCAGAGATCAGTGCAAGTACAATTCCCAGATAATGATCGGTTTCAACTTTGAAAATAATATACAGGCCCACTATCACTATTAAACCGAAAACAACTTCATAACCAACCAGTTTTCGTTTATAAAAAATGGGTTCCAATATGGATGTGAAAAATGCCCCGGTTGAAATTATTGCCAGGGTAATGGAGACATTGGAAACTTTGATCGCTCCAAAAAAGGTGAGCCAGTGAAGTGCTATTACAATTCCCGCGATTACCAATACCAGGAATTTTCTTGGCGAAACCCTTAGATCTTTATTTTTCCATTTTATCCAAACTAAAATAAAACCACTGGCCAAAAGCATTCTGTACCAAACCAGGGGAATTGCATCTAAGGTTATAAGTGCGCCAAGAACGGCTGTAAATCCCCAAATAAATACAATAAAATGAAAATGCAGGTAACTTTTTAGTTTATCGTCTGGCATTATACAGAAGATAGACAGCTAAAATGCCGAAGGTTATATTGGGAAACCAAACTGCAATAAGAGGTGAAAACGAAGATTGTTCTGCCATAGTCCCAAAAACCTTATCAAAAAAGATAAAAATAAAAGCAAGGGAGATTCCCAATGCCAGATTTATCCCCATTCCACCACGGCGTTTTTTAGATGATACCGCAACAGCAATAATTGTAAGGATAAATGCGGAAACCGGCAAACTCCAACGTTTATAGGCTACCACCAGGTATCGGTTCATATTCGCCGATCCACGCCTTCTCTCCTGTTCTATAAAATCATTGAGTTCATTGTAATTCAAGGTTTCCGCTATATAAGAAACCGGGGTAAGTTCGTCAAATTCAAAAGGCAAGATCGTATCCATCGTTCTTTCATGAAGTATAACATCTTCATTTTCACCAATAATCCGTTTATCAAAATTGGTTAAAGTATAAGTGGTGTCTTTCTCATTAAACTGAAGGCGGGATGCGCTTATTTTGTACTTCATTACATTTCCTTCGAAATGTTCAAGTGTGAAATTGCGTGCCGATTTAGATTTTGGCTGAAAATTGCTGGCATAGATATACTCCGAATCGTTTATTTGACGATAAACATCGCTGGTTTCCTGAACTTCAGCCCCTTTTTTAAGGTATTCGTATTTAAATTCATTAAAGCCTTTACTGGCTTGAGGTGCCAGGTACATACTTAAAACAAGCGCACCCAAACTAACAATAGTTGCACCAATCAAATAAGGCCTTAAAAAACGCATGTATGAAACCCCACTACTCAAAAAAGCGATGATTTCGGTATTATTGGCCAACTTGGAAGTAAACCAAATTACCGAGAGAAATAGGAACAGGGGAAATAACAGGTTGGCAAAATAAATGGTGAAATCCAGGTAGTATTTGGCAACCTCCACAAAAGGAACTTCATTTTGCAGGATCTTATCGATTTTTTCGGCAAGATTCACCGTAATTCCAATAGGAATAAACAAAATTAACATGAGGATAAAAGTCCCCAGGTAACTTTTTAATATGTACCAATCTAGTATTTTCAATTTAAAGTCGCTTATCCATTTGCTGAACCATCATTTTTTTCCAGGGGGCAAAATCTCCCGCTAATATATGTTTTCTCGCCTCACGAACCAACCAAAGATAAAAACCGAGATTGTGGATAGTTGCAATTTGCTTTCCAAGCAATTCATTTACCGTAAACAGGTGACGTAAATAGGCTTTGTTGTATTCAGTATCCACAAAGGTAATTGCCATTTCATCTATTGCTGAAAAATCATCCTGCCATTTTTTATTCTTGATATTTATAGTGCCATGCGCCGTAAACAACATTCCATTTCTGGCATTACGGGTTGGCATAACACAATCAAACATATCTATTCCCAATGCAATGTTTTCCAGAATATTTGCCGGCGTTCCCACACCCATCAAATAGCGAGGCTTGTCCTTGGGAAGTATTGCTGTAACAACTTCCGTCATCGCGTACATCTCTTCTGCAGGTTCACCTACGGAAAGTCCTCCAATGGCATTTCCTTCGGCTCCCACTGAAGCAATATATTCAGCAGATTGTTGACGTAAATCTTTATAGCAACTTCCCTGAACTATCGGGAAAAAAGCTTGGGTATAATCATATAAATAAGGTGTTTTTTCCAAATGATTTATACATCTGTCCAACCAGCGATGCGTCATATGCATGGACCGTTTGGCATATTTGTAATCACAAGGATAGGGCGTGCATTCATCAAAAGCCATAATAATATCTGCACCTATAACCCGCTGAATTTCCATTACATTTTCCGGGGTAAAAGTATGGTAAGAACCATCTATGTGAGATTTGAATTTCACTCCCTCTTCTTTGATCTTTCTGCGATCGGAAAGCGAATATACCTGGTAACCCCCACTATCGGTAAGAATGTTCCTGTCCCAATTCATAAATTTGTGAAGCCCACCTGCTTTTTTCAGGATTTCTGTTTGCGGCCTTAAATAAAGATGGTAGGTATTTCCTAAAATTATATCTGGGTTGATGTCTTCTTTTAATTCTCTTTGGTGAACTCCTTTTACGGAACCAACTGTTCCTACAGGCATAAAAATAGGGGTTTCAATTGTACCGTGATCTGTGTTAATAGTTCCGGCCCTTGCCTGGCTACCTGGATCGGTAGTTATAAGATCAAATTTCATAGTTTTCTTTAATTCGGTGCAAAGATACTTAACTAAACATTAATTTAAAGGAAGCAAAATTTAAATATTGTTAGTTAAATAAGTCAATTGGTTGATAATTGGCACTTTCAGGCTTTGACTTCAGTATATAAAAACTTATTTTTGCCACATTCCAAATTAATAACTCAAAAATGCCAAACACACAAGAAGCAGCATTTCAAATTAATAACGCTGAAATGCCAAACACACAACAATTAGAAGATTTTGTCACCCAGGTACGCCGGGACATTGTGAGACAGGTCCATAAAGTTAATTCCGGGCATCCCGGAGGTTCCTTAGGATGTGCCGAATTTATTACCGCCCTTTATCAGGATGTAATGGATTACAACAGTAATTTTAATATGGATGGGATTGGAGAGGACCTTTTCTTTTTATCTAACGGCCATATTTCTCCTGTATTTTACAGTGTTTTGGCAAGAAGCGGCTTTTTTCCGGTTGAAGAATTAAACAGCTTTCGCTTACTAAATTCCAGACTGCAAGGACACCCAACAACCCACGAGGGATTGCAAGGGGTGAGAACTTCCTCAGGTTCCTTAGGTCAGGGTATGTCTGTGGCAATTGGTGCTGCACTTGCCAAAAAGATGAACAAAGACTCTCACCTGGTTTATACTTTGCATGGAGATGGAGAATTGCAGGAAGGACAAAATTGGGAAGCCATAATGTACGCCGCCGGTAATAAGGTTGATAACATTATTTCTACTATTGATTTAAACGGACAGCAAATTGATGGTGCCACAGAGGATGTTTTACCAATGGGAAGCATCAAAGCCAAATTTGAAGCTTTTGGTTGGGATGTACTGGAAGTAAAAGAAGGAAATAATATCACAAAAATAATTGAAGGCCTGAAAGAAGCCAAAAGCCTCACCGGAAAAGGAAAACCTGTTTGTATCCTTTTACACACCATTATGGGTCATGGAGTAGATTTTATGATGCACACTCATAAATGGCACGGTGTTGCTCCAAACGATGAGCAACTAAAAGATGCCTTAGCTCAAAATCCGGCAACTTTAGGAGATTATTAAATAGATTTGAGATTCTAGATTTGAGATATTAGAAACAAGAATAAAGAGTCAAGAGACAAGACTTAAGGCAGTTAGAAGTTAGATAAAAAATATAGAAAAGGTCATAAACTGGATTTTAACCTGTCAATAATTGTGTAACAATTGTTGTATCAACTTAATAGTCTTTCATCTAATTTCTGTTTTCTTTTGTCTCATTAATAATTCTTTGATAAAATCTTAAAAACAAAAAAAATAAAATGAAAAAATATACCAATACAGGAAATAAAGATACCAGATCTGGATTTGGAGATGGTTTGACGGAATTAGGAAAAACCAATGAAAATGTGGTAGCCCTATGTGCCGATCTTATAGGCTCACTAAAAATGGGTGAATTTAAAGCAAATCATCCTGAACGCTTCTTTCAAACAGGAATTGCTGAAGCAAATATGATTGGAATCGCTTCCGGAATGACCATTGGAGGAAAAATTCCGTTTACAGGGACTTTCGCCAATTTCTCTACCGGCCGTGTTTACGATCAGATCCGTCAAAGCGTTGCGTATTCTGAAAAGAACGTAAAAATTTGTGCATCCCACGCCGGGTTGTCATTAGGTGAGGACGGTGCAACACACCAAATCCTTGAAGACATCGGATTGATGAAGATGTTGCCTGGAATGACCGTAATCAACACTTGTGATTACAATCAGACCAAAGCTGCAACCATTGCGATAGCAGAACACGTAGGTCCGGTTTATTTGCGTTTTGGAAGACCTAAAGTCGCCAATTTTACGGCTGCCGATCAAAAATTCGAGATTGGGAAAGCCGTTAACTTATCTGAAGGAAAAGACATCACTATTATAGCTACCGGGCATTTGGTTTGGGAAGCGTTGATAGCTGCAGAGAAGTTGGAGGAAAAAGGAATAAGCGCTGAGGTGATCAACATTCACACCATAAAACCTTTGGATGAGGCTGCAATTATAGCTTCAGTTAAAAAAACAGGATGTGTTGTAACTGCTGAAGAGCACAACTTTCTTGGAGGATTGGGAGAAAGCGTTGCAAGAACCTTAACATTGAATCACCCAACTCCACAGGAATTTGTGGCAACAAATGATACCTTCGGGGAAAGCGGAACTCCTGAGGAGTTGATGGAAAAATACGGATTGAATGCCGATGCCATCGTAAAAGCTTCAGAAAAAGTGATAAAACGAAAGTAAACATTCAATATTAATTACATTTTTAAACCCCTCAAATTCAGTATTTGAGGGGTTTTTTAATTTTTTTCGGAAATACTGGCACATTTACTGCGTTATACTAATCAAACATTAAAACAACACTTATGAAAAAATTAATTGTATTAGCCATGATATTTATTGGCGGAACAGCTGTTGCTCAATCCTCCTATGGTATAAAGGGCGGTTTGAATTACGGTGCGACAGGAGATTATGAAAATGTCTCTGAAGGCGTTGAGGATGCCACCACAACAGAAGGAAAAAACAAAACAGGCTACCATTTGGGAGGGTTTGCAAAATTTGAGTTTCTTGGAATATTCCTGCAGCCCGAATTGGTATATACCAGGTTGAATACAAATTACGATACTTTTGAATATAAAATAGACAAAATAGATGCTCCCTTATTAGTTGGGGTCAATGTTTTAGGACCACTTAATATTAAAGCAGGTCCATCTTTCCAATATATTTTGAATAACGAACTGGACAATTCAACTTTACAGATCTCAGAAGTAAAAGATAAAATAACTTTAGGATACCAACTTGGCGCCGGAGTTAATTTAGGTAGATTAGGATTTGATGTGAGATACGAAGGAGCTTTTAAAGAAAATACCGCCGGTAGCGAAACGGCCTCAGAGAATTTCTCAATAGACTCAAGGCCTTCGCAATGGATTTTTAGTTTGGCTTATACCTTCAATTAGAAATTTGTCATTTTAAACCATAAAAAAAGCCACGAAATTTCGTGGCTTTTTTTATTCTCAATTTCTTATAATCAATTTCTAATTAACAGGAACAAAGGAATCCGGATCCAAATAATTAGGAGTGCCGTTAGAATTGGTATCAGGAAAATCAATACTTCCGTCATCATTAACAGTTATTTCATCACTTGTTAAAGTTCCATCACCATCATCATCTGAATCCAAATAATTAGGAAAAGTGTTTTCGTCAGTATCATCATTATACAAAATTCCGTCGCCATCCAGATCTTCCATATAAGATGGAATTCCGTCCTGGTCATGATCGGCTTCATTTACACCATATAATTGGAATGAAAATATAAGCGGACTGTATATGGGAATACCTGCAGGTGAGGAATTAAAATAACCAAGTCCGGAAGGCAAAAATACAGCTCCTATCCCAAAATCGTTATCCCAACTCACAGTATTATCTTCATTTATGCTAAACCCTGAGGCTTCTCCAAACCCTAACATGGCTTCGGTAAGTGCTACTACCGCAATTCCGGGATTTGCCTGGGTAAGTGTCCCTGGATGGTCAAACCATACAGGATTTGCCGTGTTATCAAATAAATCCCGGTTTAATAATTCGCCTTTATAATTTTGAAAAGTTGAATCGGCAAATGTTGGTTTATCCCCTGCTCCTTCTCTTATTTTTAATATATAAATGGTATAATCCACACTATCCCTTCGCATAATTTTGGTGGTCAACAAATCCGAATCCATTATAGGTGTTTTCCCGGCATTATCACCTGAGATAGTATCAAATTTCACACTATAATTAAAATTGGCGGCAGGGTTTTCAAAATCTTCGGCATTGTAAAAATGTGTTTGCAAGTAAGCAAGGATAGCTTCATCATCATCAATTGCTTGCTCCCCCCGATCCCTTGGAGGAACAGTCTCAACATCATTATTATCATCTTTTTTACAAGATACCAGAAATGTGCCTGCAAGCACACCAATTATAAACAATTTATTCAATCTCATCATTAGTTAAATTTAAGGCGGCAAGATACAATAATCTTGTATTTTTGCTTAAGATTTAGCTAGTTTTAAGATTCTAAATATGAGAGTTGATAAGTTTTTATGGTGCGTGCGTTATTTTAAAACCAGAAGTCTGGCCACACATGCAACCAAACAGGGAAAAGTTAAGATAAAAGGAGCAAATGTAAAACCTTCCAGGGAGGTATATGTTTCAGACATTCTTACAATAAGAAAAAACCAGATTGATTATAAAATTGAGATTCTGGATTTACCGCCTAGCCGGGTTGGTGCAAAACTGTTGGATCTTTATATTAATGATATTACCCCTAAGGAAGCCTTTGCAAAACTGGAATTACTAAAATATTCCACAGAATATTATCGAAAAAAAGGAGCAGGAAGGCCTACAAAAAAGGACCGACGTGATATTGATGATTGGATTGATGATCCGGAAAATACCGAAAAACCCGATAAAGAAGAAAAGGAATGAAGTTGGATAAGGAGTATTGGGAGGCAAAATACAGGGAAAACAGGACCGGCTGGGATCTGGGAAGTGTTTCTCCTCCATTAAAACAGTACATAGATCAGCTTAAGGACACCTCTATTAATATCCTGCTTCCCGGAGCAGGGAATTCCTACGAGGCAGAATATCTTCACCTAAACGGGTTTAAAAACATATATGTTCTGGATATAGCGGAAGAACCTCTTAAGAATTTAAAAAAACGGATCCCCGGATTTCCTGAAGAAAATTTGATCCAGGCCGATTTTTTTGAATTTGACAAATCATTTGACCTGATCCTGGAACAAACATTTTTTTGTGCTTTACCGGTTCACAATAGAAGTCTTTATGCAAAAAAAATGCACCAGCTCCTTAAAAAAAACGGAAAACTGGTCGGTTTGCTTTTCGATGCCAAATTCCCTGAGGACGGACCACCATTTGGCGGAAGCAAAACAGAATATTTAACCTATTTTAGTCCGTATTTTGAGTTAGAAATTTTTGAACCCTGCACTAACTCGATTCTTCCCAGGCAGGGAAATGAATTATTTTTTATATTTAAAAAAAATTAAATATCATGCCAATATCCAAAATCATCCTTAACAACGAACAGATCAAACATAAAATCAAACGAATTGCTTATCAGATTTATGAGAGCAATATTGACGAAACCGAGATCATTCTTGCAGGGATTTCAAAAAGTGGGTTTGTATTCGCCCAACGTCTGAAAACGGTGTTAGAGGAAATCTCCGATTTGAAGATCGAATTGTGTAATGTTGAGGTCGACAAAAAAAATCCGTTGAACGAGGTAAAAACGTCCTTACCCCCTTCTGCCTACACCAATAAATCAATTGTATTAGCAGATGATGTATTAAATTCTGGCGCCACCCTAATTTACGGTATAAAGCATTTTTTGGAGGTTCCGCTCAAACAATTTAAAACAGCGGTACTGGTAGACAGAAGTCATAAGAAATACCCCGTTAAGGCCGATTTTAAGGGCATCTCCCTATCTACCTCCTTTAATGAAACAGTAGAGGTCCAATTTGCAAAAGGAGCAGATAAGGTGGAGCTATTCTAGCTTTTTCAAAATTTCGGCGACGATAGCCTCAGGATCCTTGTCTTCAACATCTACAATAATATCCGATTGGTTATAATAATATCCGCGCTCAAATAAATGTTTCCTCATAAAATCTTCCAGATCGACCTTAGTTTTAAGGTGACTGATTAACGGGCGGGTATCTTTTTCCGAAAATAAGCGTTCGGTAAGAAATCCTACAGAAGCTTTTAAATACACCATTTTGGAGTTGGGAAAATTTTTGATCAGTTCTATATTATTTCCATAGCAAGGAGTGCCACCTCCAAGCGAAATTATAAGGGAAGCAGATTCGTTCAAAACGTCTTCCAAAACCCGTGATTCTAACTTCCTAAAATGAATTTCTCCCTTAAGTTTGAAAATTTCGGAGATGGATTGTTTTTCAATTAATGAGATCTGATCGTCTAAATCTACAACTGGAATTTGTAATTTGTCTGATAAATGTTGTGATATCAAAGATTTGCCCGATCCCATATAGCCGGAAAGAATTATTTTCATACTGATAAAGAGGTGTTTAGATATAAATTTAAAATATCTGCGAATTTAAATGAAATTCCTCGTGAAAAATAAATATTTGATAGTATATTTGCACCCGCGTTCAGAAAATAACGCGCTAAGGATTTGGTAGCTCAGTTGGTAGAGCATCTCCCTTTTAAGGAGAGGGTCCTGGGTTCGAGCCCCAGCCAGATCACAATATTAAGTTCTAATTTAGTTTGGTGAGTAGTTTATCCTGAGTGGAGTTTCACATAGAGAAACGAAATCTAAGGAAGCCCCGGCTAAATCAAAATAATAAGTTCCTTTACATTCAAAACACTAGATTTGGTAGCTCAGTTGGTAGAGCATCTCCCTTTTAAGGAGAGGGTCCTGGGTTCGAGCCCCAGCCAGATCACAATATTAAGTTTGGCTAGTAGTTTATCCTGAGTAGAGTTTCACATCGTGAGACGAAATCGAAGGAAGCCTCAACCAACTTAATTAATTTAAAGTTCTTGAATTTTAGCCTCTGCTGAAATTCTTTTATTGAAGCGCCAGTTGGATTTACACTTTTCAACCGCACTTTTTGCCCAGGTGCTGGAATTGGCAGACAGGCATGGTTGAGGGCCATGTGTCCTTATGGGCGTGCGGGTTCAAGTCCCGTCCTGGGCACTTTAAAACCTACTCCCCTTTTATTACCAGATCTTTTTGAATTGTACAGGGGTTATTTCCCCGCATTTTTCCCACAACCTTATATTCTACTATTAAGAAGTCCATTGTTTCACATTCTAATGATTTCTCATATCATAATAAATCTTATTGTTTTTGTGCCATACTACATGTTTAAAACATAATATAAGATGGCATTCAAGAAACGATAAAGAAATGCGCTTATCCCGTAACAGTTTGTTGTAAAAGACTAAATTGCTATTTATAAAACCTGTTGTGTGCAATGATGAAAAAAATTCTGCTAATTACATTATTGATTTTTACAGCTTGCCAAAATAAAAATTCACAAGGACAACCTAATAGAAAAATTGAAAAAGAATTCTATGAAAATGAAAAATCAGAATATAAAATAACATATCATAAAAACGGATATGACAGTGTTATATACAAATATAGAAATGGAGAAATTTATAAAACCGGAAAATTAAGAAACAAGAATAAATACGGTAATTGGTTTATTTATGATTCGTTAAAAGATCTTAGACAAATTAGAGAATTCGTTATCGTTAATAATTCAACATATTTAAATCGAGTTTTCCATTTAAAAAATGGAGATACTTTAGCTAAAAAATATGACTTAATAACGGCGCAGCAAGAATTTGCTGGTGATACTCTCAATTTCAATAATACCACATATAATTTTATAAAAGTTTTAAGTTCTGATACTATATCTATTAATGAGCCATTTGCCGCCTATGCATTGAGTGGCTCACCAACAATGAGAAACCTAAATTCGCAAGTTATTGTCTTAGTTGGTAAAGAGAAAAATAATTTTAATTCAGATTTTTCAAATTTGAAGGAAGTAAAATTAGATACTTTTTACAATGCAAATATTGATACAATAAATCAAAAGAATTTTCCAGGATACAATTGGAATTATGTCGTTGCATTTGGAAAATACTTCGGTACATCAGGTAAAAAAACTATCAAAGGATACATATTAGAATATGCTGAAAGTCCATTTAAAGACAGTCTTCTAATAAACCAAAACATAGATAGCTTAACAACTAAAACATATTTCGAGAAAGTAATCTTTGTAAGAGAAAATCGTCAATAATCAATGTGTACAACATTTAGCATAAACTAGCAGAAAAACGCTTTTTTAACCCTCAAGTAGCATCTATCCGAGTATAGGTGGTTTAGCAGCTACTGGATTTGTTTTTCACGATTTTTAAGATTCCCTTTTCCTTCTGCAATCTTGCTTTTTTATTGTTTTGAGTACAACTTCCCTTACCCATAAAATGGGAATGCTTTAATTAGATCAGATGTTCTGGAATAAATCGCTGTATTTTTTATTCCATTTTAAAGGGGAGAGGCCTTGTTTTTTTGGCCGGTTATTTTTTGCACTTCTTGATAATCTTTCGTTTGGGATTGATAAGGTTCATCTGTCTTTATCCGTGCTTACAAAGCACATTTTAATGACATTATACCCAACAGATTCCATAAACCTTAATATCTGCCTTAATTGTAACCGGAAAATAACAATGTCGTAAAATCGGCAAATAAGAATGTAGTGTTTTCGGAAAATAGTCATGTACTACTTTCGGAAAATAAGGATGTATGATCTTAGGCTTAATCTTTTGCCCCCGGG
>Ga0314774_1000920_pt1 | contig 20664 bp, 13 predicted proteins | sample MetaGCBIA2018_FD_204515 | JGI IMG/M metagenome (GOLD analysis project Ga0314774, IMG submission 204515) | Cryopeg brine microbial communities from Beaufort Sea near Barrow, Alaska, United States - CBIA 2018 | ecosystem: Environmental > Aquatic > Marine > Coastal | place: USA: Alaska | collected...
CCCAACATTAAAGAAACGCTATTGGGGTCGTCATTTTTGGGCCATAGGATTTGGGTGTTGGAGTACTGGAAATATTACTGACGAAATGGTAAATGAATATTTAGAGCATCACAGAAAATCTGATAAGGACACAGATGCTTTCATGCTCGAGTAATCAGGTACTGCTGACTTTAGTCAGATTTAAAAACCTATGGACTTTAGTCCATAGTGGTTTAGTTGGCCCAAGTGAATTTGTAATAAAATGCAAGCTCGAAAACAAATGCACAAACAAATCACCGGACATCCCCGTACCATAATCAAGGTAATTTCTCCATCTAAAAAAACGCATTGCGTCAAAAGGACGTTTTGTTGTATTGGCTATGTACCTGTTCCAATCAACTGTCTCCGGAGATGCATCTTCAGGTATCGTGTATTGCCAAGCTCCTTCCGGGGAATTTCTTGCCCAAAACCCTTCTGCATAATTAATTTCCCCTATAGCCCCGGCTTCCAACAACTCTTTTGCCTTTTCATTTCCTAAAGAGGAAAGACCCTGGCTACCCACCATAAAAATCTTCCCGGATCCCTTCCAGGCGTTAATAACATCTTTTCCCTCTTCTACAGAATGCACCATGGGTTTTTCACAGTATACGTGTTTACCCGCTTTTAAAGCATCTATACTTATTTGTTTGTGCCAATGATCTGGTGTGCCAATAATCACAGCATCAATATCCTCTCTTTTTAAAATATCCTTATAGTCCTTTGTAACAAATATCTCCTGGCCCCATCTCGACTTTGCATCATTTAATCTTCCCGAATACAAGTCGCAAACAGCGATCATTTCAATATTATTATGTGATAAAGCTGTAATGGAATCGGCTACACCCATCCCCCCGGCTCCAATTAAGGCCAGGCGTATTAATTTATCATTTGACCCAGGATCTAATGAGGTTCTCTTAAGAAAATCTGTCTTTTTAACTTCATTGGAGAATGCCGAAGGCATAACAGCTGCTGCGGCAGTTGCTAATCCAAGATTCTTTAAAAATAATCGCCTGTTGTTTCCCATACTTACTTATAATAAATAGATTAAAAAATAAACCGGTTAACTTTATTAAAATTTTTGTCTATGTTAATATATTTACATAAAAATTTTATGCATCAAATATAAACAAATAAAATTAATATCATTTATTTTTATAGTTTAATAATTTCAGTTGCCTTTTAAACAAGTTATTTGTTCAAATGGAATATTATTTTTTTTTCTGAATTACTAGAATAAAAATTTTCATTATCAATAAAAGTTATGAAATAAATAAGTAACAAAACTTAAATATTTTAGAATGATTAGAGTAAGTTTTTTTTTGTTCTTGCTTTCGTTCTGTTCATGGATTTTCTCTTGGGTTAGCCAAGTACCTTTTGCTGCGAAATTTAGTTTTGTCCCAAAATCGAGAAAAAGAATTCTGGGCTCCTTCCTTCGAAATAACAATAGCACCAGCTTGTTTTATATTAACTGGTGAAAGTTAGCAGTTGTAATATCATCACCTAAGGTTTTTCATTCACAAAAAATATGATAAAACAACGTCAGGGTAGGTTGGTAATTAACATATAATTACTTGTGCCATATCACAACTATCCGAAAGTTGAGATTTAAAAAACGGGCAAGAATCCATTATTTTTTGTTAGGCGCACACCAACTTTATAAGACTTGACATAGGGTTTTGATCAATCTTTTAAAACTTTATCTCTAAAAATGTATAAATCTCTTAATGTTATAATTACCAGCTGCTTATAGGGTAGATAGTTGTATTTATTATTGAGAATCGCAAATATTTGTATAATAGCTTGGTTCTGAGCCCCAGTATGCTAGCAACGGGATAGTTCATTGTTAAATACAACACCTAAATTTAATATGAATGCTTCCTAATCATTAGGTTTATCTTAATCAAGATAGCTATATATCCTTTTGCTTCTCTAAGTAGACTCCATTAGTTATGGAAATGATTTATTTTCTGTTTTAAAAAAGTAATTACATCAATAAATTCTAAAGTAACTCTTTTAGGTATAATTAGTTAATAATTATCAAAGTCTAAAAATATTATGTATGTTTTTTGTTTATTGCAAAATTTTTTATTTAATTTGCCTCTCTTCTTAAAATTATTCGATAAATAATAGAGGAAAGCGATAAAATTTTATTATTAATGATTAAAAATTTCAAGTATGAAAAAATCTTTCTTAGTGTTAATGAGTTTTTTACTTTTCCAAATGAATGCTATTGCTCAGCAAAGTAATATTAGAGTGGGAGGTACCGTAACTGATATGAATGGTGTTCCAATGCCAACTGTTACAGTGCAAGAAGAGGGAACAAATAATGGTGTTCTAACAGATTTTGATGGGAATTTCACTATTGAAGTGAATTCGCCGCAATCGGTATTGGTTTTTTCCTATGTTGGTATGAAAATCGTTCGGCAGACTGTAGATGGAAAAACTATAATGAATGTTCAAATGGGAGAAGATGCTGCATCTTTGGAAGAAGTGGTGGTAGTCGGTTATGGAACACAACTCAGACGAGAAGTAACGGGATCAGTAAGTCAAGTGGGTGGAGAGGATATTGAAAACATGCCTATTCGAAGTGCGGCGGAAGCCTTACAAGGTCAATCTGCAGGAGTAATGGTGACTTCTACCGGCGGTAGTCCAGGCTCGCCTCCAGTGGTTAGAATTAGAGGAGTAGGAACCGTGAATAACAACGATCCGCTTTACGTGATAGATGGATTGCCTCAATCTGATATTGGCTGGCTTAATCCAAATGATATAGCTTCTATGGATATTTTAAAAGATGCATCTTCAACCTCTATTTATGGAGCGAGAGCAGCCAATGGGGTAATAATGATTACTACAAAAGGTTCTCAAGGAGGCGTGGAAAACAATGTCATTACCTTTGATAGTTATTTAGGTTTTCAAAATCCAATAAAAACTTATGACATGATGAATGCTTCCCAATTTATGGAATATAAAAATTTGGCTTACGTTAATGCCGGTTTGGATCCTTTTTTCACTGAAGGTCAACAAACATCAGTCCTTCAATTTTTAAGAGCTAATACGGGAAGCGAGGAAGGAACCAATTGGTGGAATGAAATTGAAAATAAAAACGCCAAGGTCCAAAATTACAATCTTTCTTTTTCCGGTGGCTCAAAGAATTTAAGTTATAGGAGCAGTTTGAGTTATATGGATCAAGAGGGGATTATAAAGGGCTCGGATTATGAACGATTGTCATGGCGGACAAATTTTAATCACAAACCAAAGGATTGGTTAAACGTCTCTGGTAATATAGCAATTATTAACGAAAAGCGAGGTAACGTGCTGGAAAATAGCCCTGGATTCAATACAGCCTTTATTGCTTTTGTGACTGATCCAATTTCCCCTGTTTATAGAACCAATTTGACAGATATTCCAGATTTTATAAATGATGCTCTTTTTCTTGATCGGATAGATCAAAACAATCCTTGGTCTTTATATAGCCCTATCTTGTTTTCTAACAAACATAATCCGGTTGCGCAAACAGATATCTTTAATGAGAACAAATGGGAAGGAATAGGCATAAAAGGAGGTGGAGCTATAGATGTCGAGATTGCAGATTGGCTAAAATGGCGGACTAATATAGGAATTGATATATCCAGAGGTACTTCTGATTCTTTTACTCCTGAGTATTTTCTCGATGGAGACCAATTTAACTCAAATGCAACCGTAGGTAAAAGTATAAGTAAAAACGATTACTATCAGATTGAGAACACTTTATCCTTCGAAAAGGATTTTGGAGATCATAAAGTTTCTGCCTTAGCTGGTATTTCTGCTGAGGAGTGGCAAGGGGAATCTACAGGTGCCTCCCGTCAAGGTTTTGTTTCCAATGATCCAAGTCAGAGGATAATTAGTGGTGGAAGCATTAATCCACAAGCTTCGGGTACGAAATGGGGAAGCACACTTCATTCTTACTTCAGTAGGTTGTTCTATTCTTATGATGAACGTTATATGTTAACGGCCAATTTCAGGTATGATGGATCTTCAAATTTTGGTCCAGATAATAAATGGGGCGCTTTTCCTTCCTTGTCTGTAGGATGGAATTTTTCTGAAGAATCATTTCTGGAAGACGCACTCTGGCTTAGCATTGGAAAGCTGAGAGCTAGTTGGGGGGAAATAGGAAACCAAAATATTAGTAGAGGCGCTTATCTAAGCACGTACTCTGGAAACCAGGGCTATTATCTCTTTGGATCCTCCTATGTGCCACAACTTCTTGGAGGAGTTAATTATATTGGTAATCGAGATATCCAGTGGGAAGAAACCAAACAGGTTGATATAGGTTTGGATCTTTCGTTTTTTCAGAATCGATTTAGTGTGGTATTGGATTACTATCAAAAAACCACTGATGGAATGCTGTTAGGTGTACCAATTCCTTCTTACTTGGGTTACCCAAACAGCCCTTGGTCAAACGCGGGAAAAGTGCGGAATAGTGGTTTTGAATCAGAGTTAACTTATCGCGATCAGATAGGAGATTTTAGTTACTCCATTTCAGCCAATGCCTCTACCGTTGAGAACAAGGTGCTAAGTTTAGGGCAAGGGGAGCCCATAAGTGGTGGTGGCTGGATAAGCTCCACAACAACAAAAACAGAAGAAGGAATGCCCATTGGATATTTCTACGGATTTAAAACTGATGGTATCTTTCAGTCCCAAGCAGAAGTTGATGCTTATATTCAAGAGAATGCAAGACCTGGGGATCTTCGTTTTGTTGATTTCAATAATGACGGAATCATAAATGATGAAGACAGAACCCATATTGGAGATCCATTTCCAGACCTCACTTATGGTTTGAGATTAGGAGGTGAATACAAGAACTTTGATCTACAAATTCTTATGCAAGGTACTATAGGTAACGAGATCATGAATATTTCAAAAATAGATATGAAATCTGGAGTGGGCTGGTACAATGCCCCCCAAGATCTGATTGGCGAAGCTTGGTCTCCATCAAATCCTAGTAATACTCAATTCCAAATCAATGCTAATAACCAAAACAATTTGCAGATTTCTGATTGGTTAGTAGAAGATGGTTCTTATCTACGAATTAAAAACATTCAAGTTGGATATACTTTACCAGATTCACTTTTAGAACAAGCTGGTATCCAAAAAATCCGTATTTATGCAGGGGGGTATAACCTCTTCACCTTGACAGGTTATTCAGGTTTAGATCCTGAAATAGGAAGTGGTTCTCCATTGAGTATGGGGGTTGACCAAGGTTATTATCCCCAAGCTTCTACTGTAATGTTTGGGATTAATGCTGCCTTTTAAACAATAATTAATCGAATTAAAATATATTATCATGAACAAATATTCAATTTTTATATTGACCTTATTTACGGGGATATTGATATCATCGTGTTCAAAGGATTTTCTAGAGAGGGATCCTTATGGAGTTTTGACTGAAGAGCAGTTCGTTGTAAGCGACGATGCCGGCTTGAAATTGGTGACCAGCTGTTATCAACCTATGTTGGATGGTTGGGGTTACACGGTAAACAAAATTGCTATAGGAGAGGAAGTGGTAGATAATGCCAATGGGGGTGGTTCTGATCCAGGAGATAGGCCACAAACCTTTGAAGTTGGAACAGGAAGGCCATTACCCTCTAATGCCCTACTTTTCGAAACTTGGAACAATCGATATAGAGGAGTCGGAAAATGTAATATAGCTCTTGATGCATTTGAACGTAATGGTGCCAAATTGATAGAGAACGGTTTACCAGAAGCAGAATTGGGTCGATATATTGCAGAGGTAAAATTCCTAAGAGCCTGGTATTATTTTGACCTCATCACTGTCTTTAAGGAAGTTCCGCTGGTACTTTCTGTTGAGACACCCGATACGCGAAAAGAAAAATCAACTATTCAGCAACTTCACGACCAGCTGTACAAAGATTTGGATGAAGCTATCAATGAGGAGGCCTTCCCAAGGCTACAAGCTATTGCAATTGCAACGGAAAAAGGAAGAGCAACAAAAGATGCCGCTTATGGTTTAAAAGCTAGAGCTGCGTTGTTCTTTGCTGGTTTAGTAGAGCAAGGGAGAATGGAGGGTGATGCTATTGCTGAATATACTATAGCCAAGAATGCCTCACAAGATATCATTGAAAATGGGAATCTGAATTTGTTGTCTGATTTTGAAGATTTGTACCGAGGAGACTATACAGTTGGACCTTTCTCTACGGAAGTTATCTTCGGAGTTCTAAGGAATTATGATCCCGCCTTTGGATTGGGAGGTGACGCTGCTGCTATTATGAATGTGGGCCGTAATAACGTAGGAGGATATGGTGGAAATACCCCAACAAAAGATTTGGCTGCCGCGTATGACCCAGCAGATCCACGAAAAATGTTTACCATTATAAGCCATGATGACATTTTTCTTACTTCTTCAGGAGGTGAAGAAGTGCATAACTATCGTGGTTATTACAATGAATTTTCCCTGCAGCACAGCCGTAAGGCTTTTGTGCCCCAGCAATACCGTCAACAAAATAATTTACTCAGGAGTAATTGGCAACCGTACTGGATGAGGTATTCAGAAATTTTGTTAATCCATGCTGAGGCTTTATTCAAAACAGGAGGAGGCACCACTGAGGTTCTGCAATATCTAAATCAGGTGAGAAGGCGGGCTTTCGTAACTACCTCCAAAACTGATGATGGTGCCATTTATAGATTATTTGGGGAAGGTTTAAAGGATATTGATGACGCTAACTTCGAAGCAAATTATGCTATTAAAGTTTCAGATGACATTTATGCAGCCATCAAAAAAGAACGCAGATTGGAATTAGCCCTTGAGGGATTAAGATTGTACGACTTAATTAGATGGGGAGATTATACGACTAAGATGCGAGGTTATTACGAAGAATACGGTGTTGCCAATCAAGGTGCGAATGCTAGTGAAAGCAGTTGGCCTTTTCCAATTCCGCAAATTGAAATTGATAGATCTAATGGCGCTTTAATCCAAAATTCCAATTATTAATTTAAAATTTTAAATTTGAATAATACAAAGAATTATAATCGTAGGTTGTTTATTAAAACTACAGCTATTGCGGGTGCGGGATTAAGTTTTATGCCAATGATCTCCTCCTCATTTCCAGAAGGTTTTTCATCATCTTCTGGAAAGAGGATCGGGATCATCGGGCTGGATACTTCCCACAGTCAGATTTTCACAGAGAAAATCAACAATGGAGGTCTGGAAATGTCCGGTTACAGGGTAGTGGCTGCTTATCCGCATGGGAGCAAAGATATACCTACTGCCTTGGAAATGAAACCAAAAATTATTGAAGCGGTTAAAGCAGAGGGAGTAGAGATAGTATCCTCTATTGAGGAGCTTCTAACTAAAGTAGATGTAGTATTGCTGGAAAGCATTGATGGGAGGACCCATTATGAGCAAGCTTTACCAGTTCTACGTGCCGGAAAGAGAATGTTTATTGATAAACCTATTGCTGCAACTTTAGAAGATGTCATACGTTTATATGAAGCGGCACACAAATATAATACATCCATTTTCACTAGCTCTGCGCTTCGATTTGATGATAACGTACAAAAGGTAGTTCAAGGTTCTATTGGCAAAATTATGGGTGCAGACGTTTATACACCTGGTGAAATAGAGAGAGGCCATCTTGATCTTGCGTGGTACGCTATACATGGAGTTGAAATGTTATTTACTGTGATGGGTAAAGGTTGTGCCTCAGTTTCTAGAATACACGAGAAAGGAACCGATTTGGTTATAGGAGTTTGGGAGGACGGGAGGATAGGGACTGTACGCGCTATCCGTGAAGGTGCAGCTAATATAGCAGGTACTGCTTTTGGTGAAAAAGGTATAGCTCCTTTAGGACCTTTTAGTACTTACGACCCTTTGATTAATCAAATAATAACCTTTTTTGATACTGGCAAACCTCCAGTTTCAGAAGCGGAAACCATAGAAATATTTTCTTTCATGAAGGCAGCTGATTTAAGTAAAGAAAAAGATGGTGTTGCAATCAATTTAAATAGTCTGTAATGATAAAAATTAGAAGTTGCGCAATTCTACTGCTGATGGGCAGTTTGCTAATAGTATCCTGCTCGAAAACCCGCTCATCGGTAAAAGTACTTTATTTTTCTGATAATAATCGAGATGTACATATTGAAAAGTTGGAAAGTTTAGCAAATTCCAACAATTGGGAAGTTATTGTAACAGGTGATGAGGAATACTTAAGGGATGATTCCCTTTCCCAAATAAGTGCTGTTATTCTCCCCTATTCTTCATTGAACCAGTTGGGGCATAGGTCTATACCTGCTTTAAAACGCTACATGGAAGCCGGGGGAGGTGGGATTATAACATTTGCAGATACCATTTTGCAAAAAAAAGGATGGCCATGGCTTCAGTCATGGAATGAACAAGAGGAGCGTACAGAGTGGTCAATGGATCAGGGCAGGCTAGTAAAATTAGAAGTAAACTATAGTCTGGAAGATTTGGAGAAAGGTTTATCATACGCAATAGGAAAAAATAATCTTGCCGATTATTCCGAAGCCACCACTCTAATTGTTCCAGACAACAGCCGCTATACCCGTACGGTATTGGCTCAAGGGCTTGATGAGCCTTTAGAGATGGTCTTGTTACCTGGCAATGATGTATTATTTATAGAACGCAAGGGCGGAGTCAAGATATATGATGATGAGACTGGGAATCTCAAAACCATCGCCAACTTTGATGTTTTTAGTGGAATTGAAGATGGATTACTTGGAGTTGCTGCTGATCCTAATTTTTCGGAAAATAACTGGCTGTACATTTACTATTCGGTTGCTGGCGAAAAGGAAGTGAATCGCTTGTCGCGCCTTGAATTAATTGGGGACAATTTGGATAAGGCCTCGGAACAGGTTTTACTCGAGATCCCCACCCAAAGGATTTATTGCTGCCATTCGGCAGGTTATCTTGCTTTTGATGCACTGGGGAACTTGTACCTTTCCGTAGGAGACAACACCAATGCCGAAGATGCTTTGGTGGAAGGATACCCTCCTGTTGATGAGCGCCCCGGCCACGAATTGGCAGATGATCAAGCTACGGCAGCCAATACAGACAACCTAAAAGGAAAAATATTGCGTATTACTCCACAAGATGATGGAACCTATGCGATTCCTGATGGAAACTTATTTCCAAAAGATGGTTCTAAAGGCAGGCCTGAAATTTACGTCATGGGATTGCGTAATCCTTACCGCTTTACTGTCGATAAGAAAAACAACAACTTGTACTGGGGCGATGTAGGTCCAGATACAAAAGTAGAAGGGGAATATGGGGAGCCAATGAGCTATGATGAAATCAACCAGGCGAGAGGACCCGGTTTTTATGGATGGCCCTATTTTCTTGGCAACAACCAAGCTTTCCCTCATTATGACTACGCTACAAAAACTGAAGGGCCCAAAAAAGACCCCGCCAAACCTATCAATGATTCCCCAAACAACACAGGAGAACGGATATTGCCACCCGCCCAGGGCGCCATGATCTGGTATGGAAAAGGAAATTCAAGAGACTTCCCCCTTGTGGGGAATGGTGGGGCTACTGCCATGGTAGGGCCGCTTTTTTATAGTGACCTTTATCCTAATGCAGATTATAAATTATCTGAGTATTATAACGGTAAATTAATTATATATGAATGGATTAGGGGATGGTTGATGACTGTGACTTTTGATGAAGATGGCAACTATCTTCGAATGGAACCCTTCCTGGACCACATTCAATTTGATTCTCCGATAGACATTCAAATTAACCAGGATGGGGCACTATATGTGCTTGAATACGGAACTAACTGGTTTTCAAAAAATTCGAATGCCAAATTGGTGCGAATAGAATATAAGGAAGGGAATAGAAATCCTGTAGCGGAGATTTCCTTGGATATCCAATATGGACCTACTCCTCTTAAGGTTCAACTATCTGCTAAAAAATCTCTTGATCATGATAAAAATGATAAGTTGCAATACAACTGGAGTGTAGAGGGCAACCAGTTCGAAGGAGAAACAGTGGAACATATCTTTACCGAAGCGGGCGTGCATAAGGTGGAACTACTTGTGACGGACGATAAGGGTGGACAAGGAACTGCCAGTTCTCAAGTCTATGTAGGTAATACTCCCCCAGAGATCCAAATTCAAACCTCAGCAAACCGAAGCTTTTATTGGGATAATTCGGTGTTGGATTACAGTATTGAAGTGAAGGATGAAGAGGATTTGGAAATTAACCCAGATGATATAAAACTTTCATTTGGATATGTACCACGAGGGAAAGATGTTGCAGTGATTTTGAGCGAAGATCAAGATGTTTCCAACTTCAAGTATTCGAAGGGACAGCAAATGGTAGCGACTATGGATTGTAAAGCCTGCCATGCGATGGATGATATCTCCGTAGGTCCCTCTTACCTTTCCATCTCACAACGTTATGAAGGTGAGAAGGATGTTATTAAAAAATTGTCGGCCAAGATCATCGAAGGGGGAAGTGGGATTTGGGGTGCCCATTTTATGTCGCCCCATCCCGAACTTTCTACCGAAAATGCAAACGAGATTGTCAATTATATTCTTTCTCTTTCCAGTAAGGGCGAAACAGGCAAGTTGCCATTAAAAGGCATTATTGTTTTAAAAGAACATATTGGACAGGGCATCGAGGGAAGCTACCTGCTGAATGCCAGCTATACAGACAATGGAGCCAATGGAATTGAACCGTTGGTAAGTAGTGTCCATATAACTTTAAGGAATCCGTATGTGCAAGCAGAAGATTTTGATGAAGGAAGCGCAAGTATAGGTACAAGCACCACTAACGAATTTTACGCTTATACAAGAGCAGCTCACAACGGCTATATGCGATTTAATCAAATTGACTTACGGCATGTTGATGAATTGATATTCCGGGTTCTACCAAAAGCAAAAGGCAAAATTGAAGTTCGTTTGGATAAAGTTGATGGCCCCGTTATAAGCTCGGTTTCCATTTCAGATAAGGCTGAAGGTGGAAAAACCTGGAAAGAAATTACAGCACCCTTAGAAGAAACTGAAGGAACCCATGATCTGTATTTTGTTTTTACCAGTGGGGAAGGAAAGGAGCAACCTTTATTTGATATTGACTGGATCTATTTTTCTGAAAGAGAATAAAAAGGCAGGCGGTAAAATCCAGAGGGTGTTCGCCCAAACATAATAATCAGTACCAAAGAATATTTATTCATTTTGAAAGAAGTCAAAATATGAAAAACTCAATTAGACTCCGTTTGTCTGTACTTATGCTGCTGGAATATTTTGTTTGGGGGGCTTGGTATGTAACAATGGGGACATATCTTTTAACATCTTTGAATGTTGATGCGGTACAGGTAGGGGCTGCTTATGCCAATCTATCAATTGCGGCCATCATTTCCCCCATCTTTGTGGGTCTTATTGCAGACAGGTTTTTCTCTGCGCAAAAGGTACTGGGAATATTACATATATTTGGTGCCGGTACACTTTACATCATTAGCACAGTGGAACATTTTGAAGGTTTCTGGTGGTTGATTCTATTATATACACTGCTTTATATGCCTACCATTTCTCTCGCCAATTCCATCTCCTTTTCGCAGATGGAAGATCCGGGAAAAGAATTTCCAAAGGTGCGTGTATTAGGAACAGTAGGGTGGATTGCTGCGGGCCTTTTAATAGGCTTTATGGATATAGAATCCTCTTATTTGACTTTTAGAATTGCTGCGGTTTGTTCCCTTTTACTGGGAATTTTTAGTTTCTTTTTACCTAGCACTCCACCTAAAAAAAAGAGTGCCAGTTTAGCTTCAATAGTGGGACTGGATGCGTTAGTATTGTTCAAAGACAGATCTTTTGTTGTTTTTTTTATAAGTTCCATTGTCATCTGTATACCTCTGGCATTTTATTACAGCTTTGCAAACCCTTTTCTTAATGAGATTGGATTGGAGAATGCAGCAGGTAAGATGACACTTGGTCAAGCATCAGAATTTCTTTTCATGCTGTTAATGCCTTTTGCCTTCAGCAAACTTGGAATTAAAAGAGTGATGTTGGTAGGAATGATCGCTTGGGTTGTACGGTATTTGTTTTTTGCTTTTGGTGATGTTGGTTCAGGAACCTGGATGCTGTATATGGGTATTATGCTGCATGGAATCTGCTATGATTTCTTTTTTGTTTCTGGCCAGATCTATATTGACAAAAAATCCAAAGGATCAATAAGGAATTCTGCTCAAGGCCTAATCACTTTCGCTACCTATGGAATTGGAATGTTGATAGGTTCTTTTCTAGCAGGATTTGTGACCGAAACTTTTGTTTCTAATTTTGACGATGAAATAAGCTATGACTGGCAATCAATTTGGTTGATCCCAGGGGCAATTGCGCTTCTGGTAGCCATCTTATTCATGTTCTTTTTTAGGGAAAAATCCGTCCAAACGTCTCCTGATCTGCATGGAATGGGACAGGCTTCGATACAAAAGGAGCATGTATTGAAAGAGTAATAATAATCATATCGTTGAAATTTAACAAAGAATTATTCGAAAACAGACAAATATAAATTCTATGACTGATCAAATAAATAATATACGTGTTCTGGTAGTGGGGTGTGGAAACATGGGAGCATCTCATGCTGCTGCCTACCATAGACTAAAAGGATTTGAAATTTGCGGACTTGTTTCAAAAGGCAAAAGCAAAGAAGTTTTAAATGAAAATTTGGGTGATTCCTACACATTGTTTAATAATTTTGAAAAAGCTCTGGAAAGCACCAAGCCTGATGCCGTCTGTATTTCCACTTATCCAGATACTCATGAAGTTTTTGCTCTTAAAGCTTTTGAAAAAGGTTGCCATGTATTCATGGAAAAGCCTTTAGCCGACACTGTTCAAGGTGCTCGTCGAGTTGTGGAAGCAGCTAAGAAAGCAGGTAAGAAATTAGTAGTAGGCTATATTCTTCGGCATCATCCATCGTGGATTCGTTTTATAGAAATGAGTGAGCAGCTGGGCAAGCCCTTAGTGATGCGCATGAACCTGAACCAGCAAAGCCATGGATATATGTGGAACGTTCATAAAAACCTTATGAAAAGTGTGAGTCCCATAGTGGATTGTGGGGTGCATTATATTGATGTTATGTGTCAGATGACTCGCTCAAAGCCTTTACAGGTAAGTGCAATAGGAGCAAGACTTTCTGAGGAAGTACCTGAAGGAAATTATAATTACGGCCAGCTGCAGATTCGATTCGAAGATGGATCTGTAGGCTGGTATGAAGCAGGTTGGGGACCAATGATCAGCGAGACTGCATTTTTTGTAAAAGATGTGATAGGGCCAAATGGTTCGCTATCGATCACTGCAAAGGAAGCGGGTGGACAGGGAAAATCCGATTCTATAGAAGCTCATACAAAAACAGAGTCGCTGCGTTTTCACAGGGCAGCCCTCGATATGGAAGACCAATTTGTAGAAGAGGATACTTGGGTGGATCTAAAAGACGAGCCCAGCCATCAGGAGCTTTGTGATCGGGAACAGAGTTATTTCTTAAATGCTATCACGCAGAATTTAGATCTTGCAGATCATGCTGAGGATGCTATCAATAGTCTACGTATTGCCTTTGCCTGTGATGAATCTGTCCGTACCGGACAGATTGTTAAGTTGAGTTAGGTCGTATTGTTTGGTGGATGTAAGCGCATTGTTCGCATCTCTCAAATTTGTAGTTTCCTAATCAAAAATAGGATAGGTAAGATAGATTTTATCTATAGGGGTCTCTAAAAACTCATCAATGTTCATAATCACTTGAAAAATGGTTAAATTGTGGTGGGAATGTATCACCAGATTTCAGAAGAAAACTTTGTGGATATTGTAGGAGATTACAATCCTTCCATGTTTGGATACGATAAATTAAGGAAAGGATTAACTCCAGCAGATTTTTAACAAAAGGTGAGGATTTTCACAATGTCTCAACATTCTGGAAAATGGCTGTGTGTTGCCAAGACGGACGAAAATTGTAGCAGCTAATTTTATATAATAAGATGCCTCTGTCAGATATATTTAATATTTTAACAATAATTTCGATAATATCATTATGACTCATAAAAACAAAAATATTCTTAGATTTTGCCTATTCCTCATTATTTTTATTTCTTTTTCAAATGGATATTCTCAGGATAAGAACAGGGATATCTATGAAATAAAAATTTATCACATTGATAATAAGCAACAGGAAGATCAGGTAGACTCCTTTTTAAAAAACGCTTATATTCCTGCCATTCATCGAGCAGGAGTGAAAAAAGTCGGCGTATTTAAACCCTTAGAAGAAGATTCGCTCTTTGGAAAAAGAATATATGTCTTAACTCCTTATGAGTCTATAGAACAATTTATAAAGGCTCCAAAGATCCTGGAAAAAGATAAGAATTACATAATTGTAGGAAAAGATTATATGGACGCATCTCACGACAATCCTCCCTATGAAAGAATTGAAACAATTGTATTGCATGCATTCAAGGGCATGCCTCATTTCAGGGAAACCAATCTGACAAATGCCCCAGAAGAAAGAATTTATGAACTTCGCAGCTACGAGAGCTCTACGGAAAAATTATTCAAGAACAAGGTGGATATGTTTAATAAGGGCGAAATTAATGTTTTTACGGACCTCAAATTTAACCCCGTTTTTTTTGGGGAAGTTCTGGCAGGACATAATATGCCTAATCTGATGTACATGACTGCTTTTAAGGATAAAGCTTCCCGTGAAGCTCATTGGAAAGCCTTTACTGAAAATCCTGATTGGGAAAAAATGAAGTCCTTGAAAAAATATCAAAAAAATGTTTCTCGCAGTAACATTTATCTCCTTCATCCAACACCTTATTCTGAAATCTAAAACACTCACATTTAATAGTTAAAATTTATGCTGTTGATTATTTTAAACACATTTTTTTGTCTTGCTTTTGCAGCATTTGCTTATGTAAATTTAAATGATAATGATTCTTGGCTATGGGTAACTATATATTTAGTTGCCTCCATTTTTTGCGGTTTAGCTGTATTTCATATATATTTTCCTATAATGTACCTCGTGGCTATTGGGTTTTATTTGATGTATGCGATTCGTCTTTTTTTTATTGAAGATGGAGTTAAAGACTGGATTGTTAAATATAGAAAACCTAGTCTTGTAGAAAGTATGAAGGCGAATAAACCATATATTGAACAAACAAGGGAATTTTTCGGGTTGCTTATTATTAGCGCTGCTTTAACTATAAACTATTTCTTAATTTAAAGGAATTGAGATACCAAATATTCCAATTTTTTAAGCATTAGTTTCTAACTTAGAATTAAAAATATTATGAATAATTTAATTCAGCCGAAATTGATAATTAGCCGTTTTGATTTTAATTTCAACAAGGTTTTTTATGCCAGAGTGTTATCAGAATTCATACGCCTAACCTGATTTACATGGCTTAATTCAAAGACATGTAAATCAGGATAAGCATCGGCTGGCTTTTGATGACATTCAAAGAAGAAGAAACTGAATAGCAAGAAAGAATATCAAAATAATATTTAATCTATTGAATATAATATTGCTTACCTCCGATTCTTTTTTATTTTCCGTTGGATACGTCTTTTTTTGATAAATCTCTATGAACTCGATATTTTTAAAAATAATCTTTATATTTATAAAAAAAGTTTAATGACCTATCAGGTAGACATATTGAAGGTAACCGCCTTACTTAAAATAATAATCCAAGTACGGGTCAATCATAAAGAGCTGAATTGGATAAACCAACAAGAAAAAAAACTCCAAAATCATTTCCAGTTACGTTCTTTATATCTGGCATTTAGCTCCGCACCCCGCTTTATCAGTAAAAATACCTTGTTTCTAACAGAAGAAGAATTATCTAAAGCTGATTTGTTGCGGAAAGGATTTCAGCCCGAACGCTGGAATCTACTCCAATGTGTTCGCACCTATTTGCTGCCTGTTGAAGATACAGAAAGCTTTGGGGCAACTTTGACCAAGCTTTTTGAAACGGCTGATATGGAGGAGCAGGTTACTTTATATGCAGCCCTGCCGCTTCTTCCATGTCCGGATATTTTGGCTAAACGAGCTGCGGAGGGTATCCGAACGAACATTACAGACGTTTTTGATTCCATTGCTCTTCATAATCCTTTTCCCTTTGACTATTTGAACGAAGATGCCTGGAACCAGATGATCCTCAAAGCAGTTTTTATGAAGCGACCTTTGTACAGGATCTACGGATCCGATAAACGTGTAAATGCAGAGTTGGCAAGGATGCTGGTTGATTTTGCTCATGAACGTTGGGCTGCAAAACGACCTGTTTCGCCTGAGCTGTGGCGATTCGTGGGACCTTTTTTGAATGAAGAGTATATAGCAGACATAAAGAAAGTGATTGACGGGGAGCCACTGGAAATGGAGGCAGGTTTACTGGCTTGCGCTTCGGGTAAACAACCGGAAGCAAAACAGTTACTCGACAAATATCCGGAGGTTAAGAAAGAAATAAAAAGTGGACGGCTGAACTGGACGATTATTGGAAAAAAAATTGAAGATATGGTTGGGGCTTAATTGCTGATATATCGCCCGGACCGAAAGAAATTCATATTTAGTCTGGTAAGTACAGAAGAGTTTAGTTCTTTCCGAAAATACCTCGCTATCAGTAAAAACACTATTTGGTTGCAAAACAATAAGTTAACATTAATTCGAAATTAAAAAATATACTATGTTTATAGATCCTCATATTCACGTAAGCTCACGCACTACCGATGATTACCAAGCTATGCGGCAAGCAGGTATTGTTGCCATTATAGAACCAGCATTCTGGTTGGGCCAGCCCCGTACAAAAGTTGGAAGTTTTCAAGATTATTTTAACAGTCTGGTTGGTTGGGAACGCTTCAGGGCAAGCCAGTTTGGTATCAAGCATTATTGCACCATTGGTTTAAATTCAAAAGAAGCCAACAATGAGGCCTTAGCCGAAGAAGTAATAGAATTGTTGCCTTTGTATTTAGGCAAAGAAGGAGTAGTAGCCGTGGGCGAGATCGGGTACGACGATCAGACCAAGGCAGAAGATAAGTATTTTCGCATACAACTGGAACTAGCAAAGGAGGTAAATCTGCCAGTAATGATCCATACTCCCCACCGCGACAAAAAAAGAGGTACCACCAAAAGCATGGATGTTTCTGAAGAACACGGACTGGATCCCTCAATGGTTGTAGTAGATCATAATAATGAGGAAACGGTAAGGGAAGTGCTGGACAGGGGCTACTGGGCTGCCTTTACTATTTATCCACACACCAAAATGGGTAGTGAAAGAATGGTGGATATCATTCGCCAGTATGGAGCTGAAAGGATCATAGTGGACAGTGCAGCCGATTGGGGCATAAGTGATCCATTGGCCGTGCCTAAAACTGCCCAATTAATGAAGAAAAAAGGAATAAAAGAAGAATATATTCACCTTGCCTGTTATCAAAATGCTTTAACGGCTTATGGACAAAGCGGCCAAATGAAAGAAAGCGATTGGCTCCAACCTGAGCCGATAGACCAGCGAAAAAAACTTTCAGGAAATACTGTATTAAGGGGAGGCCAATCTCCAAAAGTAGAAGGAGATCCATCTTCAGGTATTGTGGAGAATTAACAATTGTACAAGAATATATAAATGAATACCATAGTTGCTCACCTAAGGCTGATGCGTCCTGCAAACATAATAACTGCGATTGCCGATATTTTAGCAGGCTTTGCTGTTTCGGGAGCAGCTTTGCAATTATTTTCCACGGGTATACCTGCAAATACAATACTTCTTAATTCTTTATTATGGCTTATAATGGCGACCATAGGTCTTTATGGAGGCGGAATTGTATTTAACGATGTCTTTGATGCAGAACTGGATAGGAAAGAACGGCCGGAAAGGCCAATTCCCAGTGGCAAAGCTTCTGTTGCAAGTGCCAGCTTACTGGCGGGAATTCTTTTGATCGTTGGAATCGCTGCTGCCTGGCAGGTTTCTTCTTTTAGTGGAATTATTGCCGTTGCGGTAGCTATATTAGCTGTTTTGTATGATGCCTGGGGAAAACATCAATTAATTTTAGGGCCATTGAATATGGGCTTATGTAGAGGCGGAAATCTATTGCTTGGGATAAGTGTTATCCCGGCTGCCGTTCAGGATTTATGGTTTCTGGCACTTATTCCGGTTATCTATATTGCAGCGATAACTATGATCAGCCGGGGCGAAGTTCACGGCGGAAACAGAAAAGCTTTAGTAGGAGGAATAATAATGTACAGCATGATCATTTTGGCTATTATTATTTTGGCTATATTTTCAAATATAGCCTGGTGGCAGGTATTGCCTTTTATACTTTTGCTTTCCTTCCTTATCTTTCCACCCTTGGTAAAAGCCCTGAAAAAACAAGAACCGCAATTGATTGGAAAAGCAGTTAAAGCGGGGGTGCTTTCTCTGATTGTACTCAATGCTGCAATTGCAACGGCCTTCGCTGGCTGGCTATTCGGAATTATAGTGCTTCTGTTATTACCTGTTTCTTTAGGGATCGCAAAAAAATTCTCTGTTACCTGAAAAAGGCAAAAGCCACATTTTTAAAGATATAAAATGAAAACATCAATACAACAAACATTTTCTGTCCCGTTTAAATATACTGTGCATTTTTCGGAAAATATTTTCGATAATAGCAATCCGTTATTTGCAAAAGTGGTGAGCAGGCTTCAGCCTAAAGTGTTTTTTGTTGTAGATCAGGAAGTAATAACAAAGCATCCCGGTCTTCTTGATAATATCATAAATTACGCTGCAGCACATAAAGGAGATTTTATATTATGCGCCGATCCTTTAGTTGTGCCCGGAGGAGAAGAGGTGAAAAACACTACTGAGTACATTGAGCAAATTTTGGATGCAAGTAATGCTTTTGGAATTGATCGTCATTCTTTCATTGTTGCTATCGGCGGAGGCGCGGTACTGGATATGGCCGGTTTTGCTACGGCAATTGCCCATAGAGGTATTCGTCCTATTCGTATCCCAACTACTGTTCTGGCCCAAAATGATTCAGGGATTGGAGTCAAGAACAGCATAAACGCTTACGAAAAGAAAAATTTTCTGGGAACATTTGCTCCACCCTTTGCGGTAATTAATGATAGTACCTTTTTACATACTTTGGATGACCGGGACTGGCGTTCAGGAATTTCTGAAGCTGTTAAAGTGGCACTCATAAAAGATGCCTCTTTCTTTGAATGGATGGAAGCAAATGTAACGGAGCTGGCAACAAGAGAAATGCCTCCTATGGAGAAGTTGATCTACCGCTGTGCCCAAATGCATATGGAACATATAGCTGGGGGAGATCCTTTTGAAATAGGTTCTTCACGGCCACTTGATTTTGGTCACTGGGCGGCACATAAACTCGAACAGCTTACAAATTACAAGCTGCGGCACGGGGAATCAGTTGCAATAGGGATTTCTCTGGACGCTACTTATTCCTATCTCAAAGGAATGATTTCCCTGGAGGATCTTCACCGTATCATATCCCTGTTTAAGAAATTGGGCTTTACCATACATATTCCTGAACTTTCAGGGGATAATCTTTTAAAAGGATTAGGAGAATTCAGGGAACACTTAGGCGGGGAGCTAACGATCATGTTGTTAGGTGATATTGGCCGCGGAGTGGAAGTTCACGAAATGGATACAGATCTTATTTTAATTGCTGCAGAGAAACTGAGGTCTTTTGAGGAAGAAACATTTTCTGTTTAATAATTTATTTATGCTGAAAAACGGTCGTCATCTCACTTACTGTACCAATATCCATCCAGGAGAAAGCTGGACGGAAACTTTTCATAACCTCAAAAAATATATTCCCGGAATAAAACAAGAGGTTTCCCCGGATGCCCCTTTTGGCATAGGTCTTCGGCTTTCTAATAAAGCCAGTAGATCACTTCTTGAAGAGGTTCACCTTCAGGATTTTAAAAACTGGCTGGAGGAAAACCATTGTTATGTATTTACGCTGAATGGCTTTCCGTTTGGAAGTTTTCACCATCAAGCCTTAAAAGACCGGGTACACCAGCCTGATTGGACAACAAAAGAGCGTCTAGATTACACCTTCCGGCTGTTTAAGATTTTAGCTGCCTTACTCCCTGATGGAGTTGAAGGAGGTATTTCTACTTCTCCGCTGTCCTACAAATACTGGCCTGCTATTCAACAAAATAAAAATGTGGTTCTGGAAAAGGCAACTCTAAACATGGTGAAAATTGCAGAAAAGCTGTACAAAATTCACCGGGAGAGCGGCCAAATCCTGCACCTTGACATTGAACCCGAACCGGACGGATTGCTAGAGAATACCCGGGAGGTGATTCACTGGTACAAGGAATGGCTGATCCCGCAGGGAGCGGCTTATTTAAAGCAACGGCTGAATTTATCGCATGAAGAGTCAGAAACTTGTTTGAAAAACCATATACGTATCTGCTATGATGTTTGTCATTTTGCCATTGTATATGAAAAGCCGGAAGATGTATTCAATCAGCTAAAATCGGAAGGTATTAAAATTGGGAAAATCCAGATAAGTGCAGCATTAAAAGCCCGCCTTCCAAAAGAGATTGAACAAAGAAAATGGGTTATGGATGCCCTGGCTCCTTTTGTGGAATCGACTTATCTTCATCAGGTAGTAGAGCAGAATCCAGCAGGGCAGCTTACGCATTTTCCTGAT
>Ga0314774_1000921_pt1 | contig 20660 bp, 24 predicted proteins | sample MetaGCBIA2018_FD_204515 | JGI IMG/M metagenome (GOLD analysis project Ga0314774, IMG submission 204515) | Cryopeg brine microbial communities from Beaufort Sea near Barrow, Alaska, United States - CBIA 2018 | ecosystem: Environmental > Aquatic > Marine > Coastal | place: USA: Alaska | collected...
ATGATGCATGAAAAGCCTCCGTTTTGGTTGGTATATCCTTGGTAAGAATACCTTGTCATTATAGAGGCTTTTCATGCTTAAGTCACTAATATTACTTGGTATTCATGGAATCTCTTCAACACCCTTACCATGTCTCATCATTTCCCCAAACGAAATGAACCACTATATTTCCACTGTCATTGTCGCACCAATGACCACCAAGGGGAGAAATTATCCCACAAGAATTTCTTGTTCATTTCGTGGTAAGAGTGGGCAAATTGTTCTTGATCAAATACGCACCGTTGACAAAAGAAGGCTTGTTAAAAAACTGGGAGCCATCAGCAAAAATGCTCAAGAAAAAACTCTTAATCTCCTGCACGAGATGTTTGCTCCCTAACAAGCTATGCTTAAGTTAACGCCACGGAATCATACGAAAAAGCACAACAATAAAATTAAGGCGGACTGGAATAACTGCTGGGGCCACATCTGCAAGGCTTTGGGCCAGCCGCTTATTTAGGTCGTTGGCCTTGAATGAAAATGGAAGCTCTTCATAACATACTTGAGAACCCCCTGCTTCGGGCTACTCATGCACGAAAACGTGACGATATCCAGGAGATGTTTCCTGAATTGATACAGTGTTCACATGATCCAGCCTGGGGTCGGACCAAGCTAACCTCTTTAAATAACAACTGAAATCCATAACATGATCCCCTGGGAATGCCTTATAGCCTTATTATCATGGGCAAAAATCAACTTATAATTTGAACGCAGAACGTTTTCATCTTGGAGGGGGGCAACGGGATTGCCCGCCTGATTCAATTATTCGCCGGAAGCACAGGACAGGAATATAACGCTAACAACCTGTGCAGTGGCGCATTCTTGGTCCACCGAATACCCACCTGCTTGCATGCCAAGGGCACCTGTAAGGTCTGTGCCAGGTCGGCGTCCCCTGCGAGGAGAGAATTCCGCTCTGATTCGGTTCAGGGATGACAAAATGTAGTAAGATGGGCCAGCAGAAAAAAATAATCTGGTTAGCTCCTTCGCTCCACTAATAACCAGAGACCCTGAATCTTTTTTAAACAGGGAGATACCAGATCTGCAGGATGAAATCATTTAAACCAAGCTTCGAAGGTTTTGACAGTATCCTGCTCATCCCTGTTGAAAATTCATTTAATCTTAATCCCCTGTGTTTTTAGAGAGAGAACCATGAAATTTACCGGAACCGATTCTTACGTAGCGACCGATGATCTGAACCTGGCGGTGAATGCCGCCATCACCCTGGGGCGCCCTTTGTTGATCAAGGGGGAGCCCGGCACCGGCAAGACCATGCTCGCAGAAGAGGTCGCGAAGAGCCTCGGCATGTCGCTTTATCAGTGGCATGTCAAATCGACCACCAAGGCCAATCAGGGCCTTTATGAGTATGATGCTGTCTCGCGGCTGCGCGATTCACAGCTCGGGGATGAACGCGTGCATGACATCGGTAACTACATCATCAAGGGGAAGATGTGGGAAGCCTTTGCCTCTGAGCAGCAGGCCGTATTGTTGATTGATGAGATCGACAAGGCCGATATCGAGTTTCCCAACGATCTGCTCCAGGAACTCGACCGGATGGAGTTTTACGTCTACGAGACCCGTCAGTTGATCAAGGCCAAGCACCGCCCGGTGATCATAATCACCAGCAACAACGAAAAAGAGTTGCCCGACGCCTTTCTGCGTCGCTGCTTCTTCCACTATATCCGCTTCCCCGAAGCCGAAACCATGGAACAAATCGTCGAAGTTCACTATCCGGGCATCAAAAGAAACTTACTCCAGGGCGCTCTGGAAACCTTCTTCGGCATGCGCGAGGTTCCGGGGTTGAAGAAGAAGCCCTCGACCTCCGAACTGCTCGACTGGCTCAAACTGCTGGTCGCCGAGGAGATCCCCGCCGAAGCGTTGCACAGCAAAGAACCCGGCAAGTCGATCCCGCCGCTGCATGGCGCGCTGCTCAAGAACGAGCAAGATCTTGGGCTGTTCGAGCGTCTGGTCGGTGGTATGCACCGGCGCGGAAGGTAAGCAACGATTATGCTGGTCGATTTTTTTCTACAACTGAAACAAGTAAAAATCCCGGTGACCATCCGTGAGTATCTCAGCTTGCTCGAAGCCTTGGATAAACAGGTGGTCTGGGGGAACGTCGAGGATTTCTATTACCTGGCGCGGCTCTGTCTGGTCAAGGACGAGACCAATTTTGACAAGTTCGACCGGGTCTTTGCCCAGTATTTTAAAGGGATAATCGATCTGAGCGAAGAGCTTGAGACCCAGATCCCCGAGGAGTGGCTGCGCAAACTTTCCGAGCTGGTGCTCTCCGAAGAAGAGAAGGAACAGATCGAGGCGCTCGGCGGTTTTGAAAAGCTGATGGAGACCCTGAAGCAGCGACTGGCCGAACAGCAAGAACGCCATCAGGGGGGCAGCAAGTGGATAGGAACCGGTGGTCGTTCCCCTTTCGGTGCCAACGGTTACAACCCTGAAGGGGTCCGCATCGGCCAGGCCGAGTCGCGACATCGCCGCGCGGTCAAGGTCTGGGACAAGCGTGAATTTAAAAACCTCGATGGCTCGGTCGAGCTTGGCACCCGCAACATCAAGGTTGCTCTGCGTCGCCTGCGCCATTTTGCCCGCGAAGAGGCCCCCGAAGTTCTCGACATGCCTGGCACCATCCGCGCGACCGCCAGCAATGCCGGATACCTCGACCTGAAACTGGTGCCTAAGCTGCACAACAAGATCAAGGTGCTGATCTTCTTCGATGTCGGTGGCTCGATGGATGATCACATCAAGGTTTGTGAAGAGCTCTTCTCCGCCGCACGCGCCGAATTCAAACACCTCGAATACTTCTATTTTCATAACTTTGTCTACGAAAGCGTCTGGCGCGACAACCAGCGCTACCGCGCCGAGCGGATCGATCTCTGGGATGTGATTAACACCTACGGACCAGACTACAAGCTGATTTTTGTCGGAGACGCCGCCATGAGTCCCTACGAAATCTCCATGGTCGGCGGCAGTGTCGAACACATGAACGACGAAGCTGGCTATGTCTGGTGTCAGCGCCTACTCTCTGTCTACAACGATGCGATCTGGATCAACCCGACCCCGCAAGGCTGGTGGAACTTCACCCAGTCGGTCGGCATGATCCAGCAGATCATGGAGGGGCGGATGTTCCCTCTGACCCTCGGTGGTCTCGAAGCGGGTATCCGATTGTTGAGTAAGTCGTCTGGGTGAACACCAGCGTCTGAGGCTTGCAAGCTTGGGTAGCAGACGCCCTGCAGCAGGTGGTTCAGGCGCGGGAAAAGGGGACGTAAAAGTAAAAGGGGACATCCTGATATTTTGACATTTCGGTTTACCCTGCTAGCCTAAAGCCATGCCACGACACGCACGCATCGATAACATTGGTCTTTTACAGCACGTTATTTTTAGGGGTATCGAACGAAAGATATTTTTCTCGGTGATGAAGATCGGGAAGATTTTATTGCTCGTTTGGGTCAACTTCTGGAAGAGACGCGGAAAATTTGTTAGCGCGGACGGCAAATACTTCTGCATTAAATTTGAATAGTTCGGTGGTTCTCGCAGTTCGCGTCGCCACCGTTTATCGTGAACCGTTGTACTCTAAAAATTGATTGAGGCATTTTATGAACTACAATTTTACGCCAATAAGTATTGAAAAATTTGCAGATATTGTTGCTAAAAATAACAAAGACCAGGAAAAGACAAACATTATCAAGCAAATAAAATCCACACTAAAAGACCTTGAAAGTGGGAAATTATGCGATTGTGGTAATCCAATTTGGGTTGCAGGATCAGCCTTAGCCGGCAATGCTTGTTTCACTTGCATTACTGGTGAAACTGAAGCAAGCAAAGACTTCGAAATCATTGAAGCAATGTAACGATTCATCACTTCTATTACGGCATGCGTTCTACCGCTATTACCTACGTCCAACGTTGTCACTTAACTTCCCTCCGGCAACAGCAAAAGCCCACATGCTGTGTCGATTGAGTAGGGTGCTGAATCTATTGTTTTAAATATTGCCCAACGAATAAGGATAAAAATGGCATACATCTACCTTGCATTTGCAATCATTGCTGAAGTCATTGCAACAAGTGCATTAAAGGCAACAGAAGAATTCACAAAGGTCATTCCAAGCATAATCGTTGTCGTTGGTTACGGGGTGGCATTTTACCTTTTGTCACATGCATTAAAAACTATACATGTTGGAGCGGCTTATGCGATATGGGCTGGGCTAGGTATTGCTCTAGTCACAATTGTTGGAATTTTTCTATATAAACAAATGCCGGATCTGCCCGCAGTAATTGGGATGGTGCTAATAGTAGCAGGAGTAGTAGTGATCAACGTTTTTTCCAAATCAGTTGGGCATTAAATTTGACGAGGTGTTGTATATGCTCAAAATCAAAGGTCTGAGAGGTCTCAATCGTTTTTTGTCCGGGATCTCTTCTCGCCTTGGAAATCCGCTCGCATTTACTTTTCTTATTGCAACGTCTCTGCTCTGTCTGACGTCCTGCACCTCTTCTGATTGGCGTTCCGCCAGCCGGGAGTCGGCCGGTATTGCTGCGGACTCGGACACCAACAGGGAGGCGATTCTGCAGTTTTACAGTGCGGATGCTTGGGGGTGGCGGGGCTGGTTTGCTGTTCATACCTGGATTGCAGCGAAGCCGAGCGATGCGTTGTCCTATACGGTTTATGAAGTGATCGGCTGGCGACAGTCCCGTGGGCTGCCGGTTGTGCGGATTGAGAGCGATCTGCCGGACCGCTACTGGTTTGGAGAGCGGCCGAAATTGCTTAAGGAGTTTCGCGGGGAGGGGGTCGACAGACTGATCATCGCTGTCGATCAGGCGGCGAGAAGCTATCCGTGGGCAGAGACGTATGCTGCATTTCCGGGGCCGAACAGCAATACCTTCACCGCCTGGATCGCATTACAGGTTCCTGAACTCGCTCTGCAACTCCCTTTTTCTGCTATTGGCAGCGGTTATGCGCAGAACGGCTTGGAACCGTAGCGACGACAAAGAGAGATGTCGTGAGCCTTTAAAGGTGCATGTTTGACAAATATAAAACTGATGTCGTTTTGCAGCAATGCCAAGAAAAGCACTATGTAAAGGGGTCGGACCACGTTAATGACTTGAAACTGTGGTGCAATTTTTATGTATAATCCCTTGAAAACGAGCCATGAGCCGATTTTTGGGCTTAAAATATAGTTATAGGTTCTTATAGGTGCACTTCTCAGGTTTTTGATTTCGCCATCTGCGGTTGTCATAAATCAAGCAAATGAAATATTCTTGTCTGATTCATTATTAAGTCAGATGAGTGAGTTCTCGTCTCAACCATTCACTTGCCAGAAAGAAATAGGATGGAAATTAAATTAAGCGCTATTCGCAAGAAGGAAATCGTTGAAGCGGTACAGGCAAATTTTCGAAATGAGCAGGATGAAATCATTGGTGAATTAAAGGCAGAAATGCTCGTCGATTTTTTCATCGAAAAGCTGGGACCGAAAATTTATAATCAGGCGATCGACGACGCCAGTTCCTTTATTCAAGGAAAGCTTATCGACCTTGAAGGAATCCTCTATCTCCCCGAATAAAAAGAGCCCACCCCTCAAAACATCGCGGACGTAAATTGTGATTAACCGCAACCCCTTTTACATCGCCTTTCTCCCGACCTTCATCGACCTGACGATTTTGACCCGCGCCGATATCGTGCTGGCCGCCTTGCGGCAACCCCCCTTGCGGCAACCCCGCTTCTGCGTAATTGACACTCCTGGCGCAATCCGCTAATGTGCCGAACAAGTCCCTGTTTGTCCGACGCTTTTCGGATCAGGACGTACCTCACACTATACGGTTCGGCAGAGCCGAATCACTCTATAAGGATTTTGATCGATGTCTTTTGAATCTCTTGGCCTCTGCGCCGAATTGCTGAGTGCGATTAGCACTCAAGGGTATACCGAACCGACCCCTATTCAGACCGGGGCGATCCCGGTTGTTTTTGAAGGGTGCGATCTGCTCGCTGGCGCCCAGACCGGCACCGGCAAGACGGCGGCTTTTTCCCTGCCGATCGTGCAGATGCTGAGTGAAGACGCGCCGCAGAAAAAGCGGAGAAACCCGCGCGCTCTGGTTCTGGTCCCGACCCGGGAGCTGGCGGCGCAGGTGAGTGAGCAGATGCAGAATTACGGCCGACGGCTGTCGCTCCGCTCGACCCAGATCTACGGTGGGGTGAATATTCAGGCGCAGGTTGAGCGGCTGCACCGCGGAGTCGATATTGTGGTCGCAACACCGGGGCGTCTGCTCGACCATGCCGAGCGGGGGACGATCAATCTCTCTGAGATTAAATTTCTGGTGCTGGACGAGGCGGATCGTATGCTCGATCTCGGCTTTATCGACGATATCCTCCAGGTGGCTGAGTATCTGCCGCTGGAGCGCCAGACCCTTCTCTTTTCGGCGACCTATTCAAAAAACATCAAGAAACTCGCCGACGAACTGCTCGATCAGCCGCGACTGATCGAAGTGGCGCGTCCGAATATTGCCGCCGATGCGGTGACCCAGGTCGTCTATCCGGTGGAGCGGAGCCGCAAACGGGAGCTGATATCGCACCTGATTCGTAAGGGGGAGTGGAGTCAGGTTCTGGTCTTTGCCCGGACCCGCTACAGTGCCGACAAACTGACCGCAGAGCTCCTCTTCGACGGGATCAACTCGGCTCCGATCCACAGCAACAAGAGTCAGTCGATCCGCACCCGGACCCTGTCCGAGTTTAAGCGGGGGGAGCTGAGGGTGATGGTGGCGACCGATGTGGCGGCGCGCGGACTCGATATCCAGCACCTGCCGTATGTAGTCAATTACGAACTCCCTTCTGTACCGGAAGATTACATCCACCGGATCGGGCGTACCGGTCGGGCCGGAGAAGCGGGGATGGCTCTGTCGCTGGTATGCGAGCCCGAAAAGCCGATGTTGGCCGCGATTGAAAAGCTGATTGGCTATAAGATTCCGCGGGAGTCGCTCGATGAATTTCCGGTGATTGCAGTCAAGCGCGGCATGAAGCTGAGCGCGGCCAAGACCAAAAGACTGGCGCAGCCGCGGAAGAAACCGATCAAGTCGGCTCCGAAAAAAGTTGCGGCAAAGCCGATCAAATCGAAGCGTAAAAAGCCTGTGGAAGAGCGTCCCGCCCCGAAGATCGGTCGCCGTGAAGCCAGAACGAAACACAAATAAATCATGGCGCAACACGCTTTTACGACATTTAGTCCGGCGAACCGGCGGATGATCTTGTATCTGATCTCCGGTCACCTCCTCTGGAGCGGCGGGCTCTTCTGTCTCTGGGCGACCGGAGGTCTGATCGAAACGGCTCTCCCCTGGTGGACGCTCGGTTTCATTTCCCTGCAGCTGTTCGCCGCCGCCCAACTGCAACTCCCGACCCTGATTCTCCACCCGGAAGAGCGGAGTCGCGGCTTTTACCTCTTCTGGGGGGTGACTCTCGGATTGACTGTCTGGCTGATCAACCAGATAAACCCGGTCGGTCTCTGGAAGCCGCTCCTCGAGGTCCTCAAGTCTGGACTGCTGCTGTTGGTTGCGACTCTTGTCGGGGGTGTGCTCGCCCGGTATGTCAAAAAGTTGTGGGAGATCCTCCCGATCTGCATTGTGATGACGCTGGCTGATCTGGCCAGCTGGATATATGGCCCGACCGCTCAGTTCACAGACGAGATCAAACAGTATTATCTCGCCGAAAAGGGGGTTCCACCGATTATCGACATGGCATTGATCAAACTGGCGTCCCCGGGGACGGTCGGTCTGGCACCGGCCTTCGGGATTTCTGACTGGATCATGGTGGTCTTTTTTATAATCGTCAACCATCGCTTTGAGATCAATGACAACCTGATCGGGCCCGCCGGTGAAACGTTGGCAAGACAGGGACGGATCGGCCGCTATCTGCCGCTCTCGGTGGTGGCGCTGTTCGTCGCCCTTCTGCTGGCGCAGTCGACCGGGATGTTTCTTCCGGGGTTGCCGGTGATCGCCCTGATCATGCTCCTCTGGTACGCTGCCCGTTTCCTCCTAAAATCAAGGAATGATAGATGAGTGAACAACAATGCGGTGATCCGTTGCACGGCGTCACTCTCGAGCAGATCGTCACCGGTCTGGTTGAAACCTATGGCTGGGATGAATTGGGAGCGAGGATCGATATCCGCTGTTTCACCAGCAATCCGTCGATCAAGTCGAGTCTCAAATTTCTGCGCAAGACACCCTGGGCAAGGAAAAAAGTTGAGGCGTTGTACCTCTCAGCAAGAAGGTAAAATTCAAGTCAGAATTGGCTGCTTATTTCCGTCGTAATTTCGGGTATTTGACCAATATACTTGACTCTATTTAAAAAGCCGATTAACTTTCGCCTGATCAGCATAGGCTGACAGGTGAAAGCTAATTATTAAAAACTATATTTTCCCAAGGACTTATCTGAAATGATAGAACCTTTTAAAATGGGGTACACCGCCATCGGCGGTCTCGGCATCTTTATCCTCGGCATGAAGTACCTCTCCGACAGTCTGCAGATGCTTTCGGGCGGGTTGATCCGAAAAGCGATCTCTTCTGTCACCACCAACCGTTTTCTGGCGGTTTTGGTCGGTCTGTTTGTGACGACATTTGTTCAGTCTTCATCGATCACCACGATCATGGTGGTCGGCCTGTCCAACGCCGGGCTGATGCAGCTGACCCAGGCGATCGGCGTGATCCTCGGCGCCAACATCGGTACCACCTTCACCGGCTGGATTCTGGCGGTGAAGGTCGGCAAGTACGGCCTCCTTTTGGTCGCCCTCGGCGTTTTCCCGATGATCTTCTCCAAAAACGATCGGATTTCGGCGGCCGCCAAGGTGCTTGTCGCCCTCGGTCTGATCTTCTTCGGCCTGGAGATCATGAGCGACGCTTTCAAACCGCTCCGCGACGACGACAGCTTCATGAATCTGATGCTGACCTTGGACGCCCAGACGCTGCTGAGTATTCTCGGCTGTGTCGCCATCGGTTGTCTGATGACCATGGTCATCCAGAGTAGTTCGGCGATGCTCGGTATTACTATCGCTCTCGCGACGACCGGCGCCATTCCGCTCTACACGGCTGTCGCTCTGGTCATGGGTGAGAATATCGGCACTACCATCACCGCTCAATTCGCAGCTATCGGCGGATCGATTGCTTCCCGGCGTGCGGCGATGGCCCACAGTGTATTTAACGTGCTCGGGGTTGTCATCATTATTTCTATTTTTTCGCCCTATGTTAGTATGGTCGAGGAGTTTGTTCCGGGCCTTTCCAGCTTTGTCGGTGAGGATGGAAATCGCCCCTACATTGCCGCCCACATCGCCATGGCACATACCTTCTTCAATGTCACCGCCACTCTGGTGATGTTGCCGTTTTTGACGCCGCTGGCGAATCTGGTTACCAGAATGATCCCAGAGAGAGAGGGGGCGGAAAAAGGCTCTTTCAAATACATCGGTGCCCCCGGCAGTATGCCGGTGGCGATGGGTATTACGATGGTGTTTGAGGAACTCAAGCGGATGCAGGGCCGGACGCATAAGGCGTTGCGCCATGCTGGCAGCTTCTTGCAGCGTGATCTCAAAGGACGTGAGCGCTTTTATCAAAAGGTTAAGTCACTCGAAGATGAAACCGATATTATTCAGCATGAGATCACCTCCTTTACCGTTACCCTGATGCAGTCTGGCAATGCCAGTAACGAGCAGTCGGATCGGGCATACGCCTATGTGCGCGCCGCCGACGAACTGGAATCGATTGTCGATTATGCTCTCTCCCTCTGCTCTTATATGCGGCGCCTCGAAAAGAACGAGCTTGATTACAGTGAGGATGCCTGGACCGACCTGCACAATTACCATCGTGAGGTATTTGCCTTCTTCACCCAGGTCTGCAGGGCCTTTAATAATGAAGATGTGAGCAGCACCGAAAAAATTTACGCCGAAGCGAACCGGCTTAATGATCTGGCTGATGTGGTCCGTAAAAATCATCTTGACCGGATGAAGCTCGGGTCGTGTGGTGCGCTTCCCGCCCTGACCTTTAGCGACATGGCTGTCGCCTTGCGCCGGATCAAAAATCATACGGTAAACTTGCACCAGGCGCTTTTCCTTGGGACTTAAGTCTGTGGCATGATTTCAGCACAAAAGAGCCCGGCCGAATCGGTTGGGCTTTCTTTTGCCCTTCTTTTACCAAAGCGAGATATAATTGCCTTATGTCTGAATTGATTCTTCTGACCGATGGCAGTGTAAACACCCAGTCGAAAGTCGGCTACGGAGCCTATCTTGTTCTGACTGAAGAAGGTCTTGCGCTCGAAGAGATAAAGGCGCGCGTGCAGGTGCGGCGCTTTGCGCAGACCTCGTCAACCCGACTCGAACTCCAGACCTTACTCTGGGCTCTGGCCGATATTCAGGCGTTGGGGCGCAGGGTGACGGTCTATACCGATTCACAGAACATTGTCGGCTTATCTGGCAGACGCCAGCGGTTGGAGCAAAACGACTATCGCTCCGGCAACGGTAGGCGGCTCAACAATTATGGACTGTATCAACAGTTTTACACCCTGACCGATCAACTCGATTGTCAATTTTTCAAAGTTCGTGGACATCAGGTTGCGCAGCACAAGGATGAGATCGATCGACTTTTTACTCTGGTCGACCGAGCGTCGCGGCGGGCGCTGCGCGAAGATAAATCGAGCCGCATTCAGGAATAGAAAAGTTATGGCCAAACCGACATCAGTGAAACTTGAACCGGTCTATATGACGCCCGCATGCGCAAAGCGGTTGCGGGCGGAGCTCAAGGAGCTACTGTACAAGCTGCGACCGGAGATGGTGAAGACCGCAGCCTGGGCGGCGAGTAATGGTGACCGGAGTGAAAACGCTGATTATCATTACGCCAAAAAGACGTTGCGCAGGTATGACGGAAGAATTCGGTTTCTGACCCAGCGGATAGAGATGATGACGATCGTCGATCCGGTGGAACAGGCGAAAAACGCCAACGGTCGAGTTTTTTTCGGTTGCACGGTCACGGTGGAAAACGAAGTGGGTGAAGAGAACGTTTTCAGCATTGTCGGTGTCGATGAATATGATCCCGGGCGTGGTTATGTCAGCTGGATTTCGCCCATCGGTAAAGCTCTGCTCGGCTCCCGGGAGGGGGATGTTGTCACCTTCCAGACCCCTGGCGGCGTGACCGAACTTGAGGTGATCAAGGTCGAGTACAAAGCTCTCGATTAGAATGATATGGAGGCGACAGAGTGGAACCGCAGCGGTGTGACAAGCGACCGACCAAGAAGCGTCAGCCGAAAGGGCTTAAGATCCTGCATGAGGACAAGGATCTCATTGTGGTGGAGAAACCAGCCGGTCTTCTGACCGTCGGTACGGATCGGGATAAGTCGCGCACGGTCCATTATCTGCTTAACGATTATGTCCGCAAGGGGAACCCCAAATCGCGCAATCGGGTCTATGTGGTGCATCGCCTCGATCAGGACACCTCCGGTCTGTTGCTGTTTGCCAAAAGCGAGCAGGCGAAGAAGTTCTTACAGGAGAATTGGGAACAGACCGACAAGCAGTATCTTGCCATTGTTCACGGCCACCTCACCTCCAAAGAAGGAAAAATTTCTTCTCTCCTGGCTGAAAATTCAGCTCAAATGGTCTACACAACGCTGAATGCTGACCGGGGGAAACTCTCTCATACGGAATACAAGGTGCAAAAAGAGTTGAGGGCTTTCAGCCTGGTGGAGGTCCACCTCCTCACCGGTCGCAAACACCAGATTCGTGTCCATTTTGCTGATCTGGGGCATCCGGTCGCCGGGGATAAAAAATATGGTCACGAGGAGCGGGGTTCAAGCCGCCTAGCGCTCCATGCCCGCTCCCTCTCCTTCACCCATCCGTTTAATGGCCGCAGGATGAGTTTTGACACCGGGGTGCCGGAAGATTTTGTCCGGATGCTCGGGAAAATGTAGGGACAGGGATAACGTTGGGATAAGTCGAGGAAATCGGCCGTGCGGTGACTTATGACGCGTCGCTAACTTTTTATCTCAGTTCCAGATCAAAGGCTACAATTTTTGCCTCACGATAAAGGCCTCGATAACTTCTGGATATAGCCGTCTGTTTTCATCATGGCCTTTATCCGCCTTGATCAAGAAGTTATCGTGAAGCCAAGAACCCCGAACATATTTTGCCTCACGATAAGGGCCTCGATAACTTCTGGATGTAGCCCACTGTTTTCATCGTGGCCTTTATCCGCTTTGATCAAGAAGTTATCGTGAAGCGGATGTTTGTCCCGCCGTTTTTGTCCGATCTGTTTTGCCGGTGTGAGAAAGAGGCTTCGCTACGCTTTGGCGAACAGGCACTTGAGATAGCGGCTATCGACGAAGTCGAGGGGGTGGTCGAGGGCATGATCTGTCTCTTCTATCTTGCTTAGGGGGCGGCCGGCTGCTGCGGCTGCGTCGCAGACCGTCTGGCGAAAATCTTCAGGGGTGACCGGGTTCGAACAGGAGGCGAGGACGATATCGCCGCCGGGGGTGAGGAGGCTGACTCCGAGCTGCGCGAGGTGCCCATACGCTTTAAGGGCATCCTTCACCTGGGCGCGGCGGACGGCGAAGGCCGGTGGGTCGATGATGATCAGGTCGTATCTCTTCCCCTGTTTAACCAGCTCCCTCATCGTTTTGAAGGCGTCGTCTTCAATCGTCAGATGCTTCGCCGCCGCGATCGCCGGGACGTGGCTGTTCAGGGCGAAGTTGCGGACGGAGGATTGCAGCGCCGGGCCGCTCTGGTCGAGGCTTGTGACCTCGACCGCCCCGCCCCGTGCGGCGGCGAGGGAGAAGCCACCGTTATAGGAGAAGACGTTGAGAACCCGCTTATGTTTGGCGATTTGCTCCAACTTTGCGCGGTTGTCGCGCTGGTCTAGGAAGAAGCCGGTCTTCTGCCCGCGGATCGGATCGACCTCGAAGATCAGACCATTTTCACGGCAAGTCAGCGTTTTGGTGATCGGCTCGCCGTAGAGAGTCTCTCCATCCTGCAGGCCGCGGAGCGCTTCGGGCTGTTGCATCATCCCTCGGCTGATACGGAGTATAATCCGCTGGAGAGGCTGTTGCTGCAGCAGACTGTCGAGACAGCTACAGAGGTGCGGGAGCCAGGCATGGGTGTAGATCTTCACCACCGCCGTCTCCCCGTAGCGATCGATGACCATCCCCGGCATGCCGTCGCTCTCCCCATGGACCAGGCGGTAGCTGTCGGTGTCGGTTTGCAGCAGCGGGAGGCGGCGGGCGAGTGCCTGCGCGATCCGCCCGGCGAAGAACGCTTTATCGATCGGGCCGGGTATGCTGGTCCTTAAGGCGCGCATGCGGATAGGGGAGTAGGGGTCGTAGAGGCCGATGGCGACGAACCGCCTTTTGGCATCAAAGACGATCGCCAGGTCCCCCGGCTCTCCCCGATGACTCTCGGATTTTATTTTCTCTGCATAAAGCCAGGGGTGACCCCGGTGCAGAGAGGCCATCCCGGAGTTGCTCACCTGCAGTTTGATCTTTTTTTCGGAGGTGGTCGGCCAGTCGGTCAGAATCGGGTGAAGTCTGTAGGTCATTGATTTACTCGTATTTAAGTGTCCAGATATAAATAAGCACTCTAGCAGATGTCGTGGCGAAGATGTCCATATTCTGTAAGGATAAATATTTTGTCTCTGGATGCCCTCAAGAAGGAGCGAAAATCAGACTATATGTCTTGAGTAATACAGAGGCTAAAAACAAGAGTTTACAAGATTTTGCCTCGGGATGTCCTCAGGAAAAAGCCGGATTAGGGCTCAATGTTAGAAGGTTGTAATCGGAGGTAATCCAGAAGTAATCCTGAGGCTAAAAACAAGAGTTTACAAGATTTTGCCTCTGGATGTCCTCAGGAAAAAGCCGGATTAGGGAAAAGTCTTAGGATTATAATCTGTGGTAATCCAGAAGCAATCCTGAGGCTAAAAATGTAATAAAGGTTCCCGTTGCCTCTTGTGCTCTTGTACGGCAACGCCTGATCTTCTATACTCACGAAAAAATCGCAAATATACTTATATGGAGTACGAAAAATGGAACTCGATCTGGATAAATTAAGCAAACTGATATCCCATCAAACCCCTGAGATTGAAGAGATTGTCGCCGGGACCGGCTATCTGCCGAAAACGGTCGTCGGCGTCGCCACCTTTTTACTCGACCACGATGGGAACCTCGATCTGCTGATGCCAAAACAAAAGGTCACCTTTGAGCGGTTTCTCAAACCGCTGCTCGAACCGGCCAAACCCTGAATCTTCCGGACTCTTCGTCTCTGAAGGGACGTTTGATTTAGAGCTGGTTGAAAAATTAAAAGAGCTGACAAAGGGAACCATCCTTATGTGCGACGGACCGCAGTCGCCGGTATCACCGGTGAGTATATAACTGTTATGAGCGCAATGAATATCTTCAGCAAGAGAGAGTTCAAGCTGTGTGATAGCAAAGAAGAAGCGCTCAAGTACCTGCTTCAGGATTGATCAATTTAGAGTTTGAAAGGGCTTTCATTTATTCCATGTCGACTTTAATTCCTTCGATGTCCAACTATAAACTGACCCTCTCCTACGATGGACGCGCTTTTTTTGGCTGGCAGCGACATGGCGATCAGCCGACCGTTCAGCTCGCCTTGGAACAGGCGGTGACCAAGGCGTTTGGCCTGCGGGTTGCAGCACAGGGCTCCGGTCGTACCGATCGCGGCACCCATGCTCATGGCCAGGTGGCGACCCTTCAGCTCCCGGCCGGAACAGAGCCCGGACTTATCAAGGAAAAACTCAACCAGAGCCTGCCGCAGACGGTGAGAATCGTCGATGCCGATTTTGCCGCAGCAGACTTTCACGCCTGCAACTCGGCCATCGCCAAACATTATCGCTATCTGATCTGGAATGAGCGCACGCTCCCTGCCGAGAAAGATGGGAGCGTCTGGCACGTGAAGGAGCCTCTGAATCTGGAGGCGATGGTTGCTGCCTGTTCTGTTTTTGTCGGTGAACACGATTTTGCCTCGTTCGCTACCAAGACAAATTTCCAACAAAAATCGACGATCCGCACCGTCACGCAAGCGGTGCTCACTCACGATCTCCCTGCGATCAGGTTCGATATCTGTGCCGACGGATTCCTTTACAAGATGGTGCGCAACATCGTCCGAGCGATCGTCAAGGTCGGCGAGGGGCGCTACTCGCGTGAGGATCTGGTTCGGATCATGGCTGCGAAGGATCGTCAGGCCTCTCCGGGGACCGCTCCGGCCTCCGGTCTTTACCTGGAACAGGTATTTTATTCAGAAGATGAGATAACAGCTTTCGCCAGCACAGAAGCAACGGAGGGGCACGATGGATCAATTTGAACATCAGCGGCACAAAGACGGCTCTCTCCTCTCCCGGCCGCGTGAGATTATCGTCGCCTGTGCCCCGATGCGGAGCAACGTCAATATTTCGAGTATCGCCCGAACGGCGAGCGCCTCTGCAGTCGATCGGCTGATTCTGACCGGCAATCCGTCCCTTATTGCAAAGATCGCCCGCGATGGCGCCGAAGAGCTCGAGGTTTCGATCCACCGTAGCCTCGCCCCGATCCTCAAGAAGCTGCGCACCGACGGTTATCGACTGGTCGGCCTGGAGCAGACCACCAATTCGACCAGCATGCATAGCTACAGCTTTACCCGGCGTACGGTTCTGGTTATCGGCAACGAGCGGACCGGCCTGACAGAGGATATTCTCAAGTTGCTCGATGATGTGGTCGAGATCCCGGTTTACGGTCTGCCGCACAGCTTCAATGCCGCCACCGCAGCGAGCATGGCGATGTACGAGTACTGTCGGCAGTTTCCGCACGGATGATTTTGGATTAATATTGAGTCCGTTATTACCGCAGATGATCATCGCATTTCGAAATAGTGAAGAGGGGTAAGGGATGAAGAATCAATTGCCGGAAACGATGAGCCGCTTGATCAGCCTCTGCTGATGGGCGGTTTTTTGTTTGCTCGGACCACTCATCATAACGTTGCTGTTTTTAATCGATAAAATTTGAGGGAGTGCCATGCGTAAAAAAGAGCTATTCCTAGCCCTGTTTTTGCTTCTCGCCTGCGCCATTTTGGCCGTTACGCCGGGTTTTGCCGCCGCAGAGGTCAACGTACCGGAGCCGCTGAAACCGTGGGTCGATTGGGTCCTGCAAGATCATGAAGAGGAGTTGCTCTGCACCACGAGTTATAATGATGGCGATGCTCTGAAGTGCGATTGGCCAACCTCCCTCGACCTCGATATCAGGGGAGGCTCCTCTCGGTGCCGCTCCTCTGGTACCGACTGGCGATGCTCGCCTGGGCGCTCTGGATTAGCTTCACCCTGACGGGAATCCTGCGTCACGGCTGGCAGGTGGTCTCGAAACCGGTGCTCTGGCAGCTGACCGTCAAAAAGGTAAAGGGTCCGGGGCGGCAAAAGAATGCCGGTCATAAAGAGGAGAGCGAGATGGACTTTGTCATGGAGCTTGATGAGGAAGACGTAGAGAAAGACAAGTAACATCAAAACAGGTGAGCGGTATTTTTAGATGTTGTTTTGTTCTCCTGTTAACGATTATTTTGGGTATTTAAGTTATCGCGTAAAGGGTAGAAACAGACTGATTAAAGCGATAATCGCAATTAAAGGGTAATATATTACCTGTTATAAATATTTGTTGATATTTATCTTAAGCGGTAGTAATGTCCCTCTTAAGAAGATTATTTGCGCTTAAGAGGTAAAAAAATGCCCAATATAGATATTTACGAAATGAGTGATAGGGCTATTGCTGGCATGATCGGCCAGCGGATTGAGCAGATTCGTCTGGAGTGTAACCTTTCACAGGAGGCGTTGGCCGATCGCGTCGGTATTTCCCCAAAAACTTATCGTAAGCTGGTTGATGAGGGGGGGAAACTTGAAACCGTGATCGCTGTATTGCGCTCTCTTGATCGACTGGAGTACGCCGATTCATTCATCCCAAAAGAAAGTATCAGTCCACTCGAGTTGGTTAAGTTAAAAGGTAAAGAACGCCAGCGGGCGTCGCGAAAACCTGCTGCTTCCGCGACGAATGATCTCTCTCTTGATAAGAATGCGGAGCTCGACTGGTGATCGCGACAACTGCCCAGGTTAAATTGTGGGGAGACTACGTGGGTGCGCTCGCCCTTGATCCTTCTACCGGTTTCGTAACGTTTGAATATGCGCCGGAATGGCTTGTCAAAGGGATTGAAATTGCGCCGCTGCAGATGCCTTTGACCCCCCGCAAGTATATTTTCCCCGGCTTGAATGTTGAAACCTATAAGGGTCTCCCGGCCGCGTTTGCCGATTCACTGCCGGATGATTTCGGTAATGCCGTTATCAATGCCTGGTTGGCCCGGCAGGGGCGCAACCAAAACTCGTTTTCGTCGATTGAGCGTCTGCTCTATACAGGAACACGCGGCATGGGGGCGTTGGAGTATGCACCGGCCATGCGTGGGCGGGGGAAAAACCCGACCGAAAATCTCGAACTTTCTTCTCTGGTCGCTATGGCACAACGGGTCCTTGATCAAAGGGCGGGGCTTGAGGTTGAAGCCGGGGGGGGGGGCGGTAACGGCATAGAAGATATCTTGCAGCTCGGTACTTCGGCCGGTGGCGCGCGGCCCAAGGTGGTTGTTGCTGTGAATCAGAAGCGCACCGCCATCCGCTCCGGGCAGCTGAACGCTCCTGTAGGTTTTGAGCACTATCTGCTTAAATTCGATGGTGTATCCGAACGGAGTCGCAACAGTCAAACCTTTGGTGACCCGAAAGGGTATGGGCTGATGGAGTATGCCTATTACCGCATGGCGACCGATGCTGGAATCGAGATGTCGCCTTCGGAACTGTTGCGCGAAAACAGTCGGGCACATTTTATAACCAAACGTTTCGACCGACGCGGTAATGAGAAGGTGCATTTTCTCTCACTCTGCGCCCTTGATCATTCCGACTATAAAAAACCGGGGAGCTACAGTTACGAACAGCTGTTTGCGGTTGCCAGAAAATTGCGATTGTCACGCAACGAGGCGATAGAAATTTTCCGGCGCATGGTTTTCAATGTGGTGGCTCGCAATCAGGATGATCATGCCAAAAATTTTGCTTTTCTGCTCGATCAATCCGATCTTAAATGGCGTCTGGCGCCAGCTTATGACATCGCCTACAGCTACCGCAAAGATTCACATTGGGTTGACCGGCATCAGTTCAGTCTCAACGCTAAACGCGACGATTTCGAGCGCACCGATCTGCATGCAGTCGGGCAGGCCTGTATCGGCCAATTCAGTAAACGCGAGGCGGATGCTATTATCAATCAGGTTATTGAGGTGGTCGGAGAGTGGGATCGCTACGCATATGATGTCGGGGTGTTTGCGGGGTTGCGGCAGGAGATCGTGAGGAATTTACGGGTTGGAATTTGAGTCGTTGAGTATACTGTCCCCGGAATCCCAGCGTCGCGCTTGACCGCACCTCTGCAAAAATGTAGTGTCAGGAAGATGCTGATTTTTTAGATTCTATAGGAGGGGAACGTGGCAAAGCCAATCGGACTCAGCAAATCTCTGATCATCAAGGGCCTACAATGCCCCAAAGCGCTTTACCTCCAGAAGAATCCCCCTACATTTATTTTCCCCCCACAACCTGATCTTGAAGCTAAATTCCGGGCCGGTAATGAAGTCGGAATTCTGGCCCAACAACTTTACCCCGGTGGCACTGAAGTTCCTTTTGATGGGTTGTCGGTTATCGAGCAGATTGAGCAGACCCGGCAGCAGATCGATGCTGGGGCCAAGGTTATCTACGAAGCTTCTTTTAATTATGACGGTATCTTCGTCAAGGTTGATCTTCTTGTTAAAGATGGTGACGCCTGGCAGATCCACGAGGTTAAGATGTCGACCTCGGTCAAGCAGGTCAATCTTGATGATGTGGCGATCCAGTTTTATGTGCTCGGCCAGTGCGGCCTGCTGATCTCCGGGGCGTACCTGGTGCATATCAATAACCAGTATGTACGGCAGGGGGAGATCGATGTGCAGCAGTTGTTTGCCGGTGAGGATGTGCTAGAAGAAGCCGTGATGCGCCAAGCCAAACTGCCGCAGCTCATTGCTGATCTACGCACCGCCTTGCAGGGGGATGAACCGGCTATTGATATCGGCCCGCACTGTAGCGATCCGTATGACTGTGACTTTACCCCTTACTGTTGGCAGCATATTCCCGAGAATTCGATCTTCGATCTCAAGGGGCGGGGCATCAAGAAGTTTGACTACTACGATCGAGGCATTATCCGTTTTGAGGATTTACCGCTCGCTGATCTCAATAAAGCGCAGCGTCAGCAGGTTGAGGCGACTCTGAATCAACAGGATTCGGTCAATCCGCAGGCGGTGGAGGAATTCCTTTCGACCTTGTGGTATCCGCTCTGCCATCTCGATTTTGAAACCTTCAACACTGCTATTCCCAAGTTTGATGGCATCCGGCCCTATCAGCAGGTGCCGTTTCAGTTTTCGCTGCATATACAGCAAGAGGCCGGAGCCGAGCCGCAACATTTCGAATACCTGGCCGCACCCAATGTTGATCCGCGCCGCGAACTGATCGATCAGTTGCTTGAGCTCATCCCTGCTGATGCCTGTGTGCTGACTTACAACCAGACCTTCGAGAAGGGGGTGCTACGGAATCTGGCGGAGCTGTTCCCCGAGCTGGATGAGGCGATTGAAGAGCGGCTGGAGAATGTGTGTGACCTGATGGTGCCGTTTCGCCGGCGCGATGTCTATCGATGGCCGATGCTTGGTTCTTATTCGATTAAGGCGGTGCTGCCGGCGATGGTTCCTGAACTTTCTTATGCGGGAATGGAGATCGCGGACGGGATGGCGGCGATGCAGGCTTATCGGGATATGTGTGCGTTGGAATCGGGTGATGAGTTGGACCGGTTGAGAGAGGCGATGTTGGAGTATTGCCGGTTGGATACGTGGGGTATGGTGGAAATTCTGAATGCGCTACGTTTTTTGTTTGCTAAATAAAAGATTGGCTGTGAGCGACTGAAAGGTGAATGGGATGATTAATAAAATAGATATATCAAACTTTGGAAGCTTTAAAAATTTCATATGGGATAATTCCGTTAAAGACTCAAATGATGAAATAGTAAGTTTTAAAAAACTAAATATTCTATATGGGAGAAACTACTCAGGCAAAACTACTTTATCTAGGATTGTCAGAAGCTTAAAAACAGGAATAATATCTAAAAAATATGAATTTCCTTCTTTCGTTCTTAAATTGAATTCTGGCGATTGTGATGAAAATAGCATTCCAGTACAAGGTAAATGTATTCGAGTTTATAATAAAGATTTTGTGGATGAACATCTTGGATTTTTAAGAGATGACGATGGAGAGGTAAGTCCTTTCGCGATAATCGGAGGGGAGAATAAAACCATAGAAAAGGAAATTACTAAAATAGAAGAGAAGCTCGGGTCTGTAGATGCAAAAGCTGGTGTTAGGTATCAGTACGAGATAAGAAATTTAAAATATAATGAGAAAAATAAAGAACAAGAAAAACTCAGCGTTGTCCGGTTAGGTTCTTGCTGAGCATCTAAAAGAGAAAAATAGTTATAAAATCAACAAGTTATTAAAAATATTACTTGACATGGCGTAAAAAGTCGTCGCGAAGCATCTCGTAAACA
>Ga0314774_1000922_pt1 | contig 20652 bp, 12 predicted proteins | sample MetaGCBIA2018_FD_204515 | JGI IMG/M metagenome (GOLD analysis project Ga0314774, IMG submission 204515) | Cryopeg brine microbial communities from Beaufort Sea near Barrow, Alaska, United States - CBIA 2018 | ecosystem: Environmental > Aquatic > Marine > Coastal | place: USA: Alaska | collected...
TCAATAAAAATTAAATTATTGTTAATCAATTGATTATAAGTAATATTAGTTTAATTTGATATTAAATACGCTGGATTCAAAATCCAGTATTTTCGGATGTGCGGGTTCGATTCCCGCCTCGAGTACTAGAAACCTTGATAATCATTTGATTATCAAGGTTTTATGTTTAAATTAATGAGGTATTTCCCCACCACGTCCCCACCGGGAGAAACTTACACTCAAGTGCACTTCCATTCAATTTATAACTTATCAATCTGTACTCCTCCTAATAAATAAGACATCATAAGTAATATTTAAAGCAAATTCATTTACTTTATTGCTCAAAAGCTTTAAGAAAATATTTAGATTTACAACGACATCAGCTTTTTAACCCTACCCTGGCTGAAATACCTAATCCCTTATATCAATAGATTCAAACAAAATGGACGCATTTAAAACTCATAAGCAGGTAATTGACAACTACCGAAGCTATCTAGAGTCTTTTTTAAGCATAAGTGACGAAAGAATAAAAGGTGAAGTTAAAAAAGCTTTCAATGACGAGGGGTTCATTCCCCAACCACTGATTCAATTTAATCCCTCCTATAAAAGAGACCAATCATTATTAGATCTGGTAGCTGAAGGAAAAATCCATAAAGAGCTTCCCAAAGCCTTTGGAGACTTTAAATTATACAAACATCAAATTGAAGCGATAAAAAAAGGTATTCAGGATCAAGGATTTATAGTGACATCCGGGACAGGATCGGGAAAATCCCTGACTTTCATGGCGACCATATTCAATCATATCTTTGAGCTGGGGGATAAAAAAACAAAAGGAATAAAAGCAATCTTGGTTTATCCAATGAATGCTTTAATCAACTCGCAGGAAATAGAAATTAAAAAATATGCAGAGATCTATGGTGATGGATTTCCTGTTTCTGTTGCTACTTATTCCGGGCAAAATAGCAATGCAGATCGGGAGAAAATTCAGGCAGATCCACCTGATATTTTATTAACCAACTATATGATGCTGGAATTGATCATGACCCGGCAAAGGGAAAGTTGGTTAAGAGATTCCCTTAAAGATTCTTTGAAATATTTAATTTTTGATGAGCTTCACACCTATCGCGGGAGGCAGGGTTCAGATGTGAGCATGCTCATAAGAAGAATAAAAAGTATTTGTAATAATAAATTGGTCTGTATTGGTACTTCTGCCACTATGGCTTCCGACGGAAGTGTAGAAGAAAAGAAGAGAGCTGTTGCAAAAGTAGCATCAACAATTTTTGGTGAATCTTATACTGTAGACCAGGTAATTAATGAATACCTGGAACCCTGCACAAGCGGAAAAATTCCTACTAAAGAAGAACTTATTAAATATTTGGAAGTAGACCTTCCTGGTAAGACTGAAATGGATTTTATTTCAAGTCCTCTAAGTATTTGGCTGGAAACTCAAATAGCTTTAAAACATAATGGTATTACACTGGAAAGAGGACTTCCCTTAACCATAAATGAGATTTCTGAAAAGTTGGTTTTATTTACCGGGCTTTCATTCGGGAGTTGTGTAGAAAAAGTTACACAGCTTTTAAAATGGACTGAAAAGCTTAATGAAAATAATAGGTTGAACAATACCCGCCGTACTTTTCTTCCCTTTAAGTTTCACCAGTTTATATCTCAAACCAGTACAGTATCTGTATCCCTGGAATCCCGATCAAATCGCCATATTACAATAAAATCAGGAAGATATGCTTTAGAAAATGGGGCAGAAAAACTTTTGTTTCCAGTCCTTTTTAGCAGGTATTCTGGTTTAGATTTTATTTGTGTGGAAAAAGATGTTAAGGAAAATACCCTTTTACCCCGTAACCCTGATGTACACGTTGATACTTTAACCTTAAAAGAGGGAAAAGGTGAAAATTTGAATGAATATAATTTTAGATCAGGTTATATAGTTTTAGATGAGGGCGAAGGATTCTGGGAGGATGACCCAATTGAAATGGTGCCGGAATCCTGGTTAAAACCAAATCGAAACGTCTTAAAACCGTATTACCACTGGCATATGCCTAGTGAGATATATTTTGATCTAGAAGGCAACTATTCCGAAAGCCCAATATATCCTTTAAAAGGATATTTTATACCTGTAAAACTTAGAATCGATCCCACTGCAGGTATTATTTATGATGATGCTAAAACTAATGAAAATACCAAGTTAATGCGACTTGGAAATGAAGGTAGAAGTACTGCAACCACAATTACAAGTTATGCCGTGATCAATTCCCTATTCGAGCAAAATGAAAATACGGCAGATCAAAAACTTTTAAGTTTTACTGACAATAGACAAGATGCTTCGCTTCAGGCTGGACATTTTAATGATTTCATTTCTACTATTAAACTTAGGGCTGCGCTGCACAAAACAATAAAAGATGCAGGCAGTGAATTAAATATTGAAAATATTGCTGAAAAGGTTTTTAAAACCCTCAATTTAAAAGAGATGGATTTTGCAAATCCCAACTTTTTAAGCAGCGATCCGGATTTTCCGGAATTGCAAAATATTAAGGCCATCAAGCAATATATTCTGTACAGACTTTTTCAGGATTTAAAAAGGGGTTGGAAATATACTTTACCAAACCTGGAACAAACTGCTCTTATTAAAATTGAATATTTCAGATTAGAAAAACTGGCATCTTTAGATCACAAATTTACAAACATAGTTCTATTTGATACTTCCACTTCTGAACAGAGATTAAGCATGCTTAAGCAATTTTTAAATTTCTTTAGAACAAATTTTGCTTTGTACCATAGCATTCTTACTGACAACAGGATGGAAACAGAAAGTTTGCTAAAAAACCGGTTGGATGAAAAAAAATTATGGTCCCTGGATCATAATGAAAATATGGAAAGTCCTACTTTTATGGTTACCCGAGTTCCGGGAAAGTCAATTCAACAAGGAATTTTCTTCTCTTCAATTGGACTGCGTTCTGGTATTGGAAAATACTTTAAAAAGAAATTTGCCGATGCACAGCTGGAAAAACCCGGAATGGATGATTTTAATTTGTTCATGGAGCAGTTATGTGATCTTTTGAAGGAAACAGGATTTTTAACTAAAACAGAAAATTTACGGGGAAAAAATGGCACTGTTACTGGTTATCTTTTAAGAGCAGATAATCTTCTTTGGTTACCAGGTGATGAAAGCACCGTGCCTATAGATGAAACTCGAACCAGTACCTACAGACCTCTAGCTTTAAAGCCGAATCAATATTTTCAGGATCTTTATAAGACCGATTTTTCTAAGTTTAATAAAGAGATAATTGGTAAAGAACATACAGGACAATTATCCAGTGGAGACAGAATAGAGAGGGAAGAGGATTTTAGATTAGGTAAGATTTCTTCCCTTTTTTGCTCCCCAACTATGGAATTAGGGATTGACATCGCCAATCTTAATATCGTCCATATGCGAAATGTACCTCCCAACCCCGCTAATTACGCTCAACGCAGTGGCCGGGCCGGAAGAAGTGGGCAAACAGCATTAGTTTTTACTTATTGTTCTGGATGGTCCCCACACGATCAAAATTATTTCAAGGCTGCACAAACCATGGTAGCCGGTTCCGTGGTTCCACCACGAATCGATTTGGTAAATGAAGAGCTTTTAATATCTCACTTTAACGCTTATATTCTCATGGAGTTATCTTTAGGAGAATTAAATACTTCTGTGTCAGATTTACTAGATATTACTAATGAGCATGAACTTGCAATTAAACGGCAAATTATTGATCATATAGATCACGGGCTTAATTTGTACAAGAACGAATGGCTGCAACAGTTTAAGAAAGTTTTAAAGTATATGGAGAAGGATTTATCTGAAGCCTGGTGGTATTCAGATACCTGGTTGGAAAAATGCCTGAATTCTTTTACTGAAAGATTCGATAAAGCCTTTACCAGATGGAGAACCCTTTATAAAGTGGCAAAAAGCATGAACCACAAAGCTCATTTGACGCTCAATGATCCTCATATGACACAGGGAAACCCTTTATATAAAGAAGCAAGAAGACAATATAATATAGCCTTAAAACAAATTGAATTACTGCGTAACAAAAACAACCGGGAATTTGGTGGGGAATCAGAATTTTATGTTTTCCGCTACCTGGCTTCCGAAGGATTTCTTCCGGGTTATAATTTCACCCGTCTTCCTGTAAGAGCTTTTCTTGGATATAAACATCAAGACGAGGGTGAATTTATTTCTCGACCCAGATCTGTAGCCTTAAAAGAATTTGGCCCTAAAAACATTATTTATCATAATGGAAGCAAGTATGCCATCAACAGAATGTCAATTCTTGATTCTCAGGAGCTTCAACAAAAAATAAAAATTTCAAAAAAAACAGGATATGTTTTTCTCAATCAGGAAGCTGAAACTGCTAATAATGATCCAATAACCAAGGCTGAATTAAAAGGAGATAATTTTGATTTCAAAACAAACCTAGTGGAACTTATGGATTCTGAAGGTATTCCCCGTGAAAGAATTTCCTGTATTGAAGAAGAGAGAAGATCTGTAGGTTTTGACATACAGGAATATTTCAGGTATAGTTCAGGAATTGAACATACCAAAAAAGTGATTATCAAAAAAGCTGGGGAGCCTTTACTCAATTTAATTTTTGATCAAGCCACTGAGCTTATTAAAATCAACAAAAAAGCACGCAGGGCCACGGGAGATATAGATGGATTTCCGCTGGACCTAAGAAATGGTAAATGGCTTTCCAAAAAGGATTTAGAAAACAAAGAAACCCTTGAAAACAAACAAGATGTTATGCTTTTTGTAAGGGATAATGCCGACACTATTTATTTACAACCTTTGGAAAACCTTAATCTTTCTGCTGATGAGATAATCACTCTTAGTTACGCATTAAAAAGAGGTATTGAAAAACTTTTCCAGGTTGAGGAACAGGAAATTGGTGTGAGCGTAATGGGCGACAGAGAAGATCCTAACTTGTTAATTTATGAATCTTCAGAAGGAAGTTTGGGGATTTTATCGCAATTGGTGGAAGATCCCATAAAGCTTAATGAATTGTTTAAAGTTGCTTATGAATCTATGCACTTTGATCCGGAAACCAGGGAAGAAACAGACTACGGTAAAACATTACCAAAAGCAACATATGAGGATCTTCTATCTTACTACAACCAAAGGGATCATGAGATTTTAGATCGTTATAGCATTAAAATGGCCCTGGAGCAGTTAATGGATTGTGAAGTTTCACCGGTCCAGCAGGGCAAGGATTATGAAGCCCAGTACGAGTTTATGCTGGATTCTTATGATAAAAAAAGCAATACAGAACTAAAACTTTTAAGGCACCTATATAAAAACAAACTGGCTTTACCAGATAAGGCTCAGGTAAATGTAAAGGATTGTTATGTAAGTGCAGATTTCGTTTATAATACGGATAATGGGCCTGTCCTTATCATGTGTGATGGGAACGTTCACGACATTGATACGGTTTCCGATTCCGATGATGAGAAACGAAAATGCTTGCTTAATGCTGGTTATGATTTTATTGCATGGCACCATTCCGAAAGAGTTGAAGACCTGGTTGAAAGAAGAAAAGATATTTTCAGAAAAATAAGATAAACTATGCAAACTACACATAAACCGGGAACCTTGGTTAATTACCGAAACAGGGACTGGATGGTACTCCCATCAGCCGATAAAGATTTGCTAAGAATAAAACCATTGGGAGGAACCGAGGAGGAAGAAACTGCCGTTTATTTACCTCTTCAACTTCCGGGAGAAGAAGTTACTTCAGCCAGTTTCCCTTATCCAAATTCAACAGACATAGGTTCTTTTCAAACTGCCCGATTGCTTTATGATGCTTTTCGCTTATCATTTAGAAACGCTGCCGGGCCATTTCGTTGTATGGGAAAACTTTCCTTCAGGCCGCGTGCTTATCAGCTGGTTCCATTGGTGATGGCATTGAAAATGGATGTGATCCGGCTGCTTATCGCAGATGATGTGGGGATTGGAAAAACCATCGAAGCGCTTATTATCTTAAAAGAAATGATGGAACGCGGGGAAGTCAGGAAATTCGCTGTCATCTGCCCTCCACATTTATGTGAGCAGTGGGAAAAAGAATTAAAAGATAAACTTGATATTGATGCCGAAATAATTCGATCCAGTACAGTTTCTAAACTGGATAGACGAATTCCAGATGATCAAAGTATATTTCATCACGTGAAAGCACAGGTTATTTCTATAGATTATATCAAATCTGAAAGACGTAGGGGAATTTTCCTTAATGACTGCCCGGAATTTATAATTGTTGATGAAGCACATACCTGTACTTTGCCTGAAGCCGCTACATCAAAGTCTCAGCATCAACGATATGCACTTTTAAATGACCTTGCCCAGGATGAAAAAAGGCATATTTTATTATTAACAGCAACCCCGCATAGTGGAAAAGACAAGGAATTTACCTCACTTCTTGGTTTACTTAGACCGGAATTCAGAAATTTAGATTTTGAAACTATTGACCAAAACGGCAGGCGAAAACTTTCCAAATATTTTGTGCAAAGAAAACGGGAGAATATTACCAGGTGGTTGAATGAAAGTACTGAATTTCCTGAAAGAGAATCATTGGAAGTTGGATTTGGATTATCCCCTGAATACCAATTTTTTTACCAAAACCTTATTCGATTTGCAAAAGGTTTATCCCAAAAGGAGACAAAAAACGAGCAAACAAAATTGATTCGTTCCTGGGCCGCGATCGCCCTTATTAAAGGTGCAATGTCCAGCCCTGCTATGGCAGCAGAAATGCTCGAAAACCGCAAGAACAAGTTGATCTCTGTAGATACTGTTGCCAATTCAGATCTTGGTGAAACTTTATTTGAAAGTATAGAAAACACCAATGATGTTCCCCGCCAGGATTTAATGGAAAGCATAGATTTTGAAAATGAGGAATTAATTGAACTGCGAACCTTGCAGAAAGAAATTCAAAGTATTTCAAAGCAAAATCTGGATCAAAAAATAACAGCAACAGTTAAGATTCTTGAGAAGTGGATCAAAGAAGGTTATGACCCTATCGTGTTTTGTCATTACATACCCACTGCAAATTATGTAGCTCAAAAATTAAAGGAAAAATTTTCAAAGGAGATACACATTGAGGCTGTAACTTCTGAACTCAACGACGAACAGCGCAAGGAACGAATTGAGGTAATGGGCAAAAGCAAAAAACGAATTTTGGTTGCTACAGATTGCCTGAGTGAAGGAATAAATTTACAGGAACATTTTACCGCTGTGCTTCATTATGACCTTCCCTGGAACCCTAACAGGCTGGAACAAAGAGAAGGTAGGGTAGACAGGTTTGGGCAGGCGGCTCCTATAGTTAAAACGTACCTGCTTTATGGAGAGGACAATCAAATGGATACTTTTATCCTGGAGGTGCTAATTAGAAAGGTACGGGAAATTAAAAAATCTACCGGGGTTTCAATAAGCATTGGTGAGAATAATCCTTCTATTGTAAAAGAAGCCGCAAAAAGATTCTTTCTTGATGAAGATCAAACTCAGGGGGTACAACAAAAATTATTTGCCGAAGAAACCATTTCCAACGAGTTGGAAAAAGCAAAGCGAAAAGGAGAAAATTTACGAAGTATTTTTGCCCACGAAACCATAGATCCTGAACTTATTAAAAAGGATCTGGAAGAAGTAGACGAAGCCATTGGGGACATAAAAACTGTTGCTGAATTTGTACGTAATGCAGTTCAACTGTTAGGAGGAAATTGTATTCCAGATAGAAACTCCGGATTTCTTCTTGAACCACAAAATATGCCTGTACATTTAAAAAGGGCGCTGGATAATCAGGTTTCCATAAAAGTAAGTTTTGACTCCCCCACTCCTAAAGGATATAAATATATTGGCAGGAATCACCGCTTTGTAGAACTTTTATGCCAATACCTAATTGCCCTTGCCTTTGATCATAAAGAAAAACATGGCAGGATAGCCAGGGTAAGTGAAATTCAAACCAATGCAGTTCAAACCCGTACAACGCTGGTAGTTTTCAGGGTTAGGAATGTAATAAAGGAATTGGCTACAACAAAGGAAAGCATTGCCGAGGAAATGTACCTCTGGGGCTATGAAGCCCAGGACAACAAATTGAAAACACTCAGCTTTGAAACTTCGAAAAGTTTATTGGCTAATGCTGAAAGTTTATCAAACCTTTCGGTGGAAAGGCAGGCCGCAGACATTGAAGAGGAGTTGAAACGCTTCAAGACAATGAAGGACGAATTTATGGAAATGGCAAATGAACGGGCAGATAAACTTGTGGGTGCTCATGGTAGGTTTAAGGAACTGGTTGGCGGAAAACGATATGAAAAAGCAACTCCTATTTTACCTCCGGACCTCATGGGAATCTATGTTTTATTGCCCAAACCTAAAGCGCTTTAAAGATGAAATATTCAGCAATAAACATACAGGGGAATATTCTTACCAGTGAAATACTTGAGAAAATAAGGAGAGAGGATATCAGGCATCAAAAGCCTTTGGATTTCAATCTGGATCCTAACACCACTGTTAGAGACGAAATTAGTTTAGCCTGGTCTGTGGCCACTTCAAATTGGAAGGCTTTTCAGCAAAAAAGGGAAAATTTTCGGGAATCAGATACGGGGACCACAGAAACAAGAAGGTTTTGGATGATGCCGCTTTTGAATTTAATGGGATATGATATAAGTGTTGCCACAGCTGAAATTATTAATGGTAAATCCTATGCAATAAGCCATAGAGCAAGCAATCTTGAAGGTTTTCCGGTACATATTGTAGGAGTAAACCAATCCCTTGATAAAAAAGCTGAATCTGGTGGGGCAAGATTGTCCCCGCACGCGCTATCCCAGGAATATTTAAATAATCACGAACATTTATATGCATTAGTAACCAACGGAAAACATTTACGGCTCCTCAGGGATGCTACTCTTTTAAGCAGGTTAAGTTTTGTAGAGTTTGACCTGGAGCAAATAATGGAGGAAAATCTATATTCAGAATTCGCCCTCCTTTTCAGGCTTTTGCATTCTTCCCGAATGCCCCAAAAAATTGAGGACGGACCGGAAAGTATTTTGGAATTTTATCACGTGGAAGCCCTTGCCTCGGGATCACGAATCAGGGAACGATTAAGCAAGGCGGTAGAAATTTCCATTCGTGATCTTGCCAATGGAATATTGGATCATCCTGCCAATAAAGATTTGCGGGAGGCTGTTCTTGATCAAAAAATTTCGGCCAAGGATTTTTATTTATATAACCTCAGGATCATTTACAGATTATTATTTCTTTTAGTTATAGAAGACCGCAAACTGATATATCCGGAAAAGACAGATGAAGAACTATCTAAGAAAAAAGATTTTTACTATAAATTCTACAGCCTGCAAAGGCTCACTAACCTGGCTGAAAATCTTATTTATATAGATCCTAAAAAAACTGATTTGTGGAGCTCATTACTTACCACCTTTTCTCTATTTGAATACAAAGATTATGGTGATAAACTTGGAATTGCTCCTTTAGGTTCAGGGATTTTTCACCCAAATGCGTTAGGATTAATAAGAAATCAAATATTAGATAATGAAACTTTACTTAAAGTTTTACGTTACCTGGTTTCTTTTGAAAATGAAAACCACCAGCGGGTTAGGGTTAATTATGCTGACCTGGATGTGGAAGAATTTGGTTCTGTTTATGAAGGACTTTTGGAATACGAACCCATATTTGAAGAGAATTTGGGTTTACCTGTATTCACTTTTGTGCAGGGAGATGAACGATCCAGCAGTGGATCGCACTATACGCCTGAAGAACTCGTAAAGCCTTTAATTGATCATTCCCTCCAATACCAGATTGAAGAAAAATTAAAGGAAAGCGATCCTGAAAAAGGCCTTTTGTCTTTGACCGTATGTGACGTTGCCTGCGGTAGCGGACATATTTTACTCTCTGCAGCCAGAAGAATTGGGTTTGAACTGGCCAAAGTTAGAAGCGGGGAAGATCAACCTACTCCTTCCCTCCTGCGCATTGCAGTGCGGGATGTAATTAGAAACTGTATTTATGGGGTTGATTTAAACCCGTTGGCAGTGGAATTATGTAAAGTTGCACTTTGGCTTGAAGCTCACCAGCCGGGAGAACCGCTCAACTTCCTGGATCACCACATTAAATGCGGGAATGCCATTGTAGGTTTGGCGCATTTTGAAGAATTAAAAAACGGAATTGCAACCGAAGCATTCAAAACCCTGCCCGGTGATGACAGTGAAGTGGCGGCTACTTTTAGGAGGGCAAACGAAGACCAAAGAAAAATGAAAGGGCAATTAAGCCTGCACGATTTAGATAAAGTAGAAGCCAATATAAAAGATATACAGAATGATTTTACTGTTTTTCTGTCAATGCCTGAACATACTCCAGAACAAATAGAAGCGAAAACAAAAGCTTATGAAAGTTTAACCTCCGACAAAAAATGGTTTAGATTAAAACAACTTGCCGATTTACAGGTTGCCCAATTCTTCATTCCTAAAACAGCAGAAAATAGGGAGAAATTAACAACAGAAGCAACTTATCAAAACTATTTAAACTCGGGAGCTCAAATATTGGAAAGAGGGGGCGCATCGTTTACAGCAAATGATAAAAAAATCTTCCATTGGTTTCTTGAATTTCCACAAGTTTTCGCAAAAGACGGATTTGATTGTATTTTGGGAAATCCTCCATATTTAGGTGATAAAAAATTAAAAAAAGCTTTTGGGAGTAGGTTTATCGAATACTGTAAATTCTTTTATCCCGGAGCAGGTGCAAACGACTTAGTAGTATATTTCTTTAGAAGAATAAGTAATATTTTAAACCGTAATGGTTTTATGTCTCTATTATCTACTGATTCGATATCTGAAGGAGATCTTAGGACTGGAGCTTTGGCATATTTAATACAAAAAAATTTAGATCTTGTTTTTGCAATAAAATCAACTCCTTGGCCAGGTGAAGCAAATACAAATATTTCCCTAGTAACCTTTACTAAATCAATAAATGAAGCAATTCCAAAATATATTAATAATAAGGAAGTTACATCCATCAATAGCTTTTTAAATGAAGGAAATGAATTGTTAGAACCCATTAATTTATATTCTAACCGTGAAATAGTATTCACTGGATATTATTTTCTTGGGGACGGATTTTTACTTGAACCTAATGAAGCATTAGATTTACTTAAGCACGGCAAAAATAAGGATGTTATTTTTCCTTGTTTCAATGGAAATGATCTAAATAGTTTATTCCATTTAGAAAATCCAAACCAATATATTATCAACTTTTTTGATTGGCCTTTAGAAAAAGCAAAGTTATATTTAGAACCCTTTGATAGAGTATTGAGATTGGTTAAACCCGTTCGAGATAAAACTTCAAGAAAAAGAAATAGAGATAACTACTGGATTTATGCTGAAAATAGACCGGGATTGAATAAAGCAATAAGCAAAGTGGATCGATTTTTTTGCACAGCTCAAACGACGAAATATTTAAATTTTAGGGAAGTTCCAAAAAATTCGGCTATAACTCAAACTGCCTATGTAGTAGCTAATGAAAATTACGCCTTTATTGGGGTTTTACAATCAAATATACATTTTCTATGGGCACAGAAATATGGCAACACTTTAGGCTCTACATTTAGATACTCCCCCTCAAAAGTATTTGAAAATTTCCCATTTCCTTCAGGAAACTATTCCACGTTAGAAGAAAAAATGTTGCTTTTGTTGGAGAAAAGAGAAAGCCTTTTAAATCAAAAAAAAATTGGTTTAACCCAATTGTACAATGAGTTTCATAATTCTAATAAAATTTCAGAAGATATTGATTTTTTAAGGTTGGCCCATTGCGAATTAGATAAGGAAGTATTACGCCTATATAATTGGCAGGATATTGATTTGAAATATAATTTCTACAATATAGATTATTTACCGGATAATGATAATATCAGATATACTATTCATTTTGAGGCCCGTAAAGAAATTTTAAATCGGCTTTTAAAACTTAATCACGAACGCTTTGAAGAAGAAGCCCTAAAGGGCCTGCATAAAAAGGAAGATGTAGAGGCTTATTTCAAACAAAAGGGAAAGGATATTCCGGTGGAGATAACTGCTCAATTTTTGAAAAAGAAAAATTCCAAACCTAAAAAACAAAAAGAAATTCAGGAAAAAACAAATGCCATTGAACAACAAGAACTTTTTAATTCAAATCAAATTATGAAAGAATTTAGTGAGCATGAAGGTCTTTACTCCATCAATGATGCCGCTACTATTGTTAATAAATCGCGGGATCGAGTAAGACGTTGGTTTAAAAAATTATCCGCATCAAATTATGAAGGTTTAGATAAAAGGCAACAACAAGATATCGAAAATAGTAGAATTAGTTTCTATGGTTTAATAGAGTTGGTGATAATTGGCGAGCTAATAGATAATAACTTTCGCATAAGTAAAATACTCAAAGCAAGAGAAGATTTAGCAAGAAAAACAGGAATGAATTATCCTTTTGCTACAGATAAAGTAGAAAAGTGTTTAAAGGTTTCAGGTAAAGATATCACTTGGAATTTTGAAGGGGGCAATGTTACACTTGACGGTAAAAATCAGTTCAATCTTGATATAATTAGAGAGTTTTTTAATGATATAATTTTTAAAAATGGACTTGCTTTAAAGATTTTACCTTCAAAAGGAAATAAAAGAGTTCATATTACACCAAAGATAGCAGGAGGGAAACCAGCTCTTATTAATTCTAATGGTGTACAAGTTGAAACTATTCTAAGATTCTATGAAGGGCCGAATTCTGTCGATGATCTTATTTCGGACTATAATATTTCAAGAGAGGATATAGAGGCCGCATTAGCTTTTCAATCATGACTCCAATTAAAATATATATAGATCCTAATTACCCCCCTTCTGTAGTTAAAATTTTACAGGACATCCACGCCCTGCATAAAGAAAAAATAGTAATAATTTTGACGTGGAATGAAGGAAATATTTCTGAAGAAGATAGGGTTAATGGTGTGTTTATGGTGATGGATTTTCAAAAACGAGGATTTTCTATACCCATTTTAAAACAAGCTCAAGATGGTTATAAAACTATTGTATGTAAAGGCGGAGAAAAAATGGAGCGGTTTGAACTAATGATGACCATTTTAGGTGTATGGCCTAAAATTTTAAAAGAAATAGATGACACTAATGAAAAAATCCTCCTATCATTTAAATACGGAAGAAGAAATTTAGTGCACTACGACCTGCAAGAATTAGTATCACATTAATAAGAAAGAAATAGCAAAATGAAGCATCAAAAATTAACCTTTGAGCAATTGCCTGATAAGTTAATTGAGAAAACTATAAATTTATACCAAACTAAATGTTAAGTTCAGAAGAAATAATAAGTATAGCAGAAAGCGGGGAAGGTTATAACGCAGAATTTAAAGTCCGTACACCTGCTAAAGTTAGAGAACTTGCACAGGAGGTTTGTGCCTTTGCAAATTCTGCAGGAGGTGTCCTTTTGATTGGTGTAGATGATAACAATAAAATAGTTGGTGTAGAGATCAATAATATCAAGCGTTCCGCGGTTCAGGATTCTTTACTTCAAATTAGTCCACCTATTTCTTGCCCGTTATATAAGGTAGAGGTAGATGGTAAAGATGTTTGGGTGATTGAGGTTGTTTCTGGACCGCAAAAACCCTACACACTTTCTGGAGCTATTTATACCCGCCAGGGGCCAAATACCCAGAAAATAACTTCGGTAGAACAAATGCGGGATTTTTTCCAGCAGGCAGGTCGTATTTATTTTGATGAAAGTCCCTGTATGGAATTTGATTCGGAAAAAGATTTAGATCAGACCTTTTTTGAGGAATTTAGGGCAATGGCCAAATTATCAGCTTCTGTTAACCAGAAACAAATTCTTTCTAATTTAAAAATCACACTTAGTGATGGTCACTTTAAAAATGGAGGAGTTTTGTTTTTTGGAAAAGAACCAGAAAGTTTTTTTGAAAAGGCAGTAATTCGTTGTATTTCATTTGAAGGAGCGACAAAAAGCCAAATTATAGACGATAAAATTTTCGGTGGTCCATTAATGTCCCAATATAGGGAAGCTATGCACTGGTTAAAAGGGAAATTAAATGTTCGCTATGAGATTAAAGGTGGTGGTGCAAGGGAAGAGCTTTGGGAAATTCCCGAAGTAGTATTTAAGGAAGCAATTATTAATGCCCTTGCACATAGGGATTATTATGATAAAGGCGCGAGAATTACAATTGAACTTTTTCCGGATAGGGTGGAAATTACTAATCCCGGAGGCCTTGTAAGTGCTATTACCCCAAAAGATTTTGGAACCAAAAGCCATAGCCGAAACCCTCTTGTTTTTGGCTTATTTGAACGTATTAATATGGTGGAACAAGTAGGTTCAGGTATTAGCAGGATTAAAGACGAATTAAAAACGAACAAGCTTGCCTTGCCGGAATTTAGGATAGAGGGTATGTTTAGTTTAATTCTAAAACGTCCAATAACGTCGGGGAAAACGTCGGGGAAAACGTCGGGGAAAACTACCGATAAAATTCTCGCTTTAATTCAGTCAAATAAACAAATTACTATTCCTGAGCTTGCCTTAAAAATAGGGATCAGTGAAAGAAGTATAGAAAGGAATATTGCAAAATTAAAGAGGAATGGGACGTTAGAACGAATAGGCTCTGATAAAGGAGGTTACTGGAAAATTATAAATAAAATAAAGGAATAATTAAGCCGGGGTCACCCGCAGGTTTTTGAAAAGTGACTTTATTAGTGATATTTTAATTATCGGTAAATGACTGGATGAATTAAAGTTTAGAGGTCGGAAAAAAAATCTTCGATATATCCAAATTGCTTTGAGGCACAGCAGCAAGAAACAATGTAGATTAAATAGAATATTATGGAAATAGACAATATTGTCGACAAGTATAAAGACAAAGAGTTTTTTGATATTATTTTTGAGCTTGAAAAAGAAGTTGTTAGATTAAAATTAATAAAAGGAAGGAAACAACATTTGACAGATTATATTAATTCCGCAAAAGAGGTATTGTTCTTCTTGCAAAGCGGAATTAAGCCTGCTGGGATTAGTGATTGGGAATTTCGAAAAATGAAACCTTTAATAGAAAAGCTAGTAGAAAAAGGAAATTTAAAAAAGGAAATTATGGGTTGTTTTGAATAATTATTTTAAGTTTTATTTCTAGGTTTTTCCTATAAGAATCTGTTAAAAATGGATTTTTTATAATCATCCTGAACTGTCATTACTTAAAATTAATACTATAATGAAAATCCTAATAGACCAAAAAATATGGAATTAGATAAATTTATTTCAAACACGCTAAAATCAATCATTAAAGGAATTAAAGAATCACAAGATTTCGCTAACGAAAATGGTGCAAGAATAAATCCCTATGTAGGTAAATGGGATTTTGAAAAATCCCCAACAGTTTATTATAAAAACCAAGATGAGGCAAGAGCAGTATCTAAAATAGATTTTGATATAGCTGTTACAACTTCAAATACACAAGAAACTGGAGGAGAAGGCGGAATTAATGTTTATACATTAAAACTTGGCGGGAAATTATCTGACAAAGAAATAAACGAATCTATATCAAGAATAAAATTCAGCCTAAACGTTGTGCTTCCTAATGTAGAGCCTTAATGACTGATTTTAGTTATCGTAATGAAAAAGAACTTATATATTTTATACTCTCTTTTTTGAGATTCTCTAGAAAAGGATCATACTATCAAGTATTTTTACAGCGATAAATTCAATGTTTTCAACAACTTGGTTTTTCATATAAAACGTTTTAAAATTAATACTATGAGGGTGAAACATAAAGATGCGGTGAAAAATAATTCAAATATTTCAATGCCTTTATCTAATTGGCAAAAGGAATATTATCCAAATAGAAAATATTTGAATTACGATTTTTATGATGTTCCAGATATTTTTGACCTTTATAAAATTGACCAAACAAATGGCAACCTGACTTATGTGATGAGCGACTTTGCTCATTCAATATTCCCAAAGGTTCGTGAAAATCCAAAGGAATTTGTTTATAGGCAACACGATCCAAAATACTTGGACGAATATTTAATGCCGAGAAATATTTCTTATTCGGGGTTATCATTTTTTAAAAGACTTAAAAAAAGAATTAAACAAATTATTTCACCTAACCAGAACTCTAATAAAATACCCTTTAGCAGGTTTGAATTAAAAATAATAAGAATAGGTGTCATAGCGATAATTGTCGCTATTGTAATTCCTAGTATTTTATTTTTAATTGACAAAATATATTTTAGCAGTTAAAACGTTATAAAATCCGTTTTAGGCGTTTTTACTTTTCGTACATTCCTCAATATTGGTATGGTATTGACAGAAAGTGAAAATTTCTTCCAATAATATCCTTGATTATTGCAGGTCTGTTAATAGGACTTAACATATATCAAGCGTGATCAATCAAATAAGAAGAACAGAAAAAATAATGTGAATATAAAAGAAAAGGCATCGCCAAATAAAACAATATCATACCTGCCGTTCAAGAACAAAATCTGATAAAATTTATGGATAAAAATGATAAATCCGATTTGAATGAAATATTGGATGAAATATCCGAGTTTAATAAAGAATTTATTCAAAGTTCTCAAAGAATTCTCAAAGCTGGAAATAATAAAATTTATACACTTGATTTATTTGCAACCACAGTAAATAATCGAGCTTGCTCTCTATCACAAGCTTATGTAACTCTAGCAAGAGAAAATAATTATATTTCTGCTACATCATTGATTCGCCTACAATTAGATAATGCTTTAAGATTTTTTGCCTCGACACTTGTATCTGATTCAAATGATTTCGTTATGAAGTTTATAGATGGAGAATCTATTCGAGATTATAAAGATTTTAGGGGTAAGAATTTGACAGATAATTATCTTGCCAAGCAACTAGAAAAACATTTCCCGGGTACTTTGAAATTATACAAAGATGCTTGTGGATATATTCATTTAAGTGACAAACATTTTTTCCCGACTATTTCAAATTTAGAAAACAAGAAAAGAACTTTAGAAATAAGCATTGGTAATTTTGAAAACTTTAGAAATGATGAAAAAATTGATTTTTCAATAACAATGCTTGAGGTTTCAAAACTGGTAATTATTATGGTTGAACAATGGAAACACGAAAAAGAAAAATTGAGTAAAGAAATTGAACCAAAACCCAGCCTTTTTTAATATTGATTATAGGAAACATAAAAATAAAGTTCTCAACTATCCTGACATTTTTAAATAGGTAAATAAGAAAAATTATAATTAATTTCGTTGCGAGAGCCGTTGCAGCGGCACATCTTTCTTGATCTTAGGATGTAATATGTTGTGGTTCTGTGTGTTGCTACTGCATCTGTCGTTTATAAATCGGTTTGACTCAAATAGCCCTTGCTGGCCGTTGCAACGGCTGTTTTTACTGAGCTGTCGGAGTAAGTTGAGGAGTTTAATGAGGAATTAGCCGTTGCAACGGCACATCTTTTCTTGACCCTAGGGTCTAATATGCTGTGGTTTTGTATGTTGCTAAAGCGTCTATCGTTTATAAATTGGTTTGACTCAAATAGTGGCCCTTGCTGGCCGTTGAAGCCGTTGCAACGGCATATCTTTTATTGATCCTAGGGTGTAATATGCTGTGGTTCTGTATGTTGCTAAAGCGTCTGTCGTTTATAAATCGGTTGATTCAAATAGCCGTTGCTAGCCGTTGCAACCGCTGTGTTTACTGGGGTTTCGGAGAAAGTTAAGGAGTTGAATGAGGAATTATCCGTTGCAGCCGTTGCAACGGCACATCTTTATTGATCCTAGGGTGTAATATGCTGTGGTTCTGTATGTTGCTAAATCGTCTGTCGTTTATAAATCGGTTGAATCAAATAGCCGTTGCTAACCGTTGCTAGCAGTTGCAACGGCTGTGTTTACTGGGGTTCAGCAGAAACGGATCCTGCTAAAACTAAAATTAGCCTTTGCAACGGTTGTTTTAATGGGGGGTTCAGCAAAAACGGAACCTGTTAAAGCTAAAATTAACCGTTGCAACGGTACTTCATTTCTTGTCATACTTATGTAAAAAATCTGTGGTACTGAAGGTTGCCAAATAATTATGTAGCTATTGTCTAACTTCTGAAAAGGAGCAATTGCTAGAGCCGTTGTGTTTTTTTTAATATTACATCAATATTTTGTTACTTTATAAATTTTATAACACGTTTCCTGCAATTTAAACTAACCACCCAAAAATGATAAAAATTCCCGTTACAATTACAATACCTGATATATGGAACACAAAAACATTTAATAAAAACAAATGGGGCGAGATAAATATCATTGTCGGTCCTAATGGTACTGGAAAATCACTTTTTTCAGATAAACTAAAACAACAACTTTCTAATCAGAACTATAAAACTAGATTACTTAATGCCGAAAGATTAAGTGGACTAGAAAAGCAAAATTATACCTATTTTGGAAGTAGTAACTTTGATGCTGGCTTAAACATTTCTCATTTTGCTAATCTCAAATCCAATGGAGAAAGTTTTGGACTATCATCTTCTGCTTTTATAATTTTAAAGGAAAGACTTGATATCAGAATAAAAATTGAGGCTTTATTGTCTGATATTTTTGATAAAACTATTAGATTAGTAGAAGAAGGAGGCTACCTAAAACCTAAAATTCAAGACAATTTAGGCGGAAAGGAATATGGTTTAAAAGAAAAAGAATGTCACGGTTTAAAAGAATTAATTACATTATTAACTTTCTTATATGATGACAGTATTGAATGTTTAATTTTAGACGAACCTGAATTACATCTTCATCCTCAATATCAATCTTTTTTATTAAGTGAGATAAGAAAAATAGCAGGAAATCCGAAAAATGACACGAACAAAAAATTATTCTTTATTATTACTCACTCACCTTATTTTTTAGATTTAAGAAGTATTGATGATTTAAGAAGTATTCTTGTATGTCATTACAATGAGCCTCTTGATTTTATTGATGTATTAGACCCTCAAGATGAGTATATTTTAAATAAATTTTTACCTCGTTTTAATACTCATCATAAACAATTCTTCTTTTCACCTAATCCAGTTTTTGTTGAAGGTTACACAGACCAACAAATTATAACCTTATTATTTGATAAATTAAACTATAATATAAGTGCTTCTGGTTCCAGTATTATTGATGTTGGAGGAAAAGATGAGTTAGCAGTATTTTATAGGCTCTGTAAAAAACTCAATATCAAGGCTAGAATTATTGCAGACCTTGACGCTCTTTTTAAAGGAAAATTAAGAGAGGTAGCACAAACCGAAGCTTCTTGTAACGAATATGTTCAACAAGAAGGAATCGGCACTGATTTATCAAATTTAATTGGAGAATTAGAAAAAAAACTAAAAGAAGTTGCGGATAACATCGTTTCAAAAACTACCACAGATACAGATTTAATTCATTTAATTGATTTTTTAAAACCTATAATATCTATTTCCGATAAAAGGCATAAAGTAGTTACTGGTTTTTTAATCGCTACTATAAAATTTAAAGAAAAAATTCTATCAATTATTGATGAAGACCAAAAACCTAAAATCAATTTTATTTTACCGAGATTTAATCAACTATTAGAGGCTTTAAAAACAGCAAACATATTTATTTTCCCAAAAGGTGAGATAGAACATTATTACACACAAACTTCTATAGATTATTTGAATTTTTCAGACAAGCAAAAAAATATTTCATTTCACAATGAAAGAGATTATATATTAGATTGTACAAATAATGAAGAACTAGAAAGAATATACTCGGAATTATTACCTATACTTAAATCTTCTGTACCCCAAATTAGTGTTGATTTAAGTAAGCACCTAAAATTTCAAATTGTTGAATGGATTCAGACTATCCAACGAGCCATTTCAAAAGGGGATATTAACAATATGATTGGTCTGAAGAGTAATGCAAAAATTAATTATACTCTTTTCAATCAAATTTTGGAAGTAAACTTTTTAGAAATAAAAGATGATAATAGGTTTACTTGTAATCTCAAAATAAAAGAATCCTTAAGCGAAAATAACAAAGAAATCATATTTAATGAAAAAACAATACCTCACGATTTCGAGTTGGAACTATAAAGACTGCAGGTAATACCTTATAAAATTAATTGCTAGCGCAAGCCTACTTACAAAAATCCTCGCGGATTTTCTATTCAGTTTGTATTTGTTAAATTAGGTGCTTAAACAACGCAACTAATCCTATACAAGACCGTTGTACACAATATTCAGACCTATTGAAACCTTAAAAAATTCCAATTTGAATAACTTTTTACTTAAGTTGCAAAAAACTTGAATATGAAAGAATTTTTAGCTGACAATTGGTTCGAAATCGGAACTTTTATTATAGCTGTTTATGGCGCTGTGCTTTCTACTTTGGAAAGGTTTAAGTCTCAGACTAAAGCAAAGTTAATACCTGGAGTTTATTATATAATGACACCAGGCAAATGTAGTCGGTAAGCAACAATACACAAAAATTGGTAAATTGGAATACACAATTTTTGGCAACAAGAGTACACAATTAATTAAAAGTACATTGATTAATTCTCATTATCAAAAAAAGTTTTTCTGTTCTTTAAACGATAACTTTTTCCACTAAGATTAATCACATCACACC
>Ga0314774_1000923_pt1 | contig 20648 bp, 11 predicted proteins | sample MetaGCBIA2018_FD_204515 | JGI IMG/M metagenome (GOLD analysis project Ga0314774, IMG submission 204515) | Cryopeg brine microbial communities from Beaufort Sea near Barrow, Alaska, United States - CBIA 2018 | ecosystem: Environmental > Aquatic > Marine > Coastal | place: USA: Alaska | collected...
GTATTAGCAACCTTCTAATTTTAATATAATAATAGTTCTACTAAATACAAAAGCTCCTGAAAAAGGAGCTTTTTGATGTGTTATTTAAGTTTTTATTGGCTTGTGCAACGATTACCATTGTTGGCAACAGTTTTTATATTTATTGATGTTTTCTGCTGCAGAAGACCGAAATTTTCATCTTTAATTAGTTTCAGTGTCCAAAGTTTGCCTTAGATAATGGATTTGTTTTGCGGCATAACTTCAACACTTTCACTATCTTTGTAAATATAATTAATACCCCTTAAATCAATGTCAGTACTATTAGAATTTGCCATGTTTCCCATCGATAAGGGAGAGAGCGTAAGTCCTTACGTGAGTAAGGTGATAAAAATGATACGCGAAAGTGGCGTTACTTATCAACTTACCCCTATGGGGACCATCATAGAGACCGAAACCATGTCTGAAGCTTTAGCTATTGTGCAACAGTCTTATGATATACTGGAGCCAGATTGTGATCGCGTGTATTCAACTCTTAATATTGATATTCGCAAGGGCAAAAGTAATTGCTTGACGCAGAAAATCATATCGGTAGAAAATATCATTGGAGCTGTGAATAAATAGCACAATAAAGGGTAGCTGATTTTCAATTTGAAAGGTTTGCCGGAATGAAATACTGCTTGAGGTGTGGCTTACGCAATACGATAATAATATTTAATACGGAAACTCAAAAAGTAAGTACTGATTCTCCGACTCTGCTTAGGACAGGTCACAAGAAAGTGCTTACTGGACGGGACTTTTTTTATATTTTAATATGCTTATTTACAGTTATTTATGATTTAATATTTATTTTTGTACCGAAATTTGTACCGTATTAATTTCTCAATCCGTCTTAAAATTCCAATCTACCCTCAGCAATAACAATTGCATTATTTTAGTCAAACCTATTTCTATATTTCAAGTTAAATTACTTGTTTATTTTTTTTTAAAAGTATAGAAGCTGCTGCTGGAATTAAATAATTCAATACACAATTATAAAAAAATTAATGAGTTAACTTTTATCATTCTAAAATGATAACCATTCTTTCGTTCATTTACGATTATGGACGTCTTTATTAACAATATATTCTGTCTTAGTAAAAGTCCAAAATTGTTTGAGGATGCACGTTATAATCCAAAATTGTAAACATATAATGAAGTAAAATGTTTATTTGGATTATCTCTATATTATTCGAATTTCAAGAATAAATATTAGTAATAATTATATTTATCATACCTTTAAGAGTATCTATATATTTTATATGAATAAGAAATATTTATTTTTATCTATATTTCTATGGAGTCTTGTAGGAATAGCATCCTTGTTTTGGAATATCAATCAGATTAAATCGAATACTGCCAAAATTGCTGAAAATAAGGGAGTTTATATTTTTTCATCTATTAAACTTTCAAGGCTTTGGAATTCAAATCACGGTGGTGTTTATGTTCCAATAACTGAAGAAACTGAGCCAAATCCTTATTTAGAAGATCCTAATAAAATTGTTGAAACTACAAATGGTTTAAAACTTACTAAAATTAACCCCGCCTATATGACCCGCCAAATGTCAGAATTGGCTGCTAAAGGAAATGATTACCAGTTTCATTTAACAAGTTTAAAACCTATAAGGCCCGCAAATAAAGCAGATCAATGGGAAACCAAGGCACTTCAAAAATTTGAAAAAGAAGGCGCAAATTCTTATTCTTTTGAAAAGATAGAATCTGAAAATAACCCGGTTTTTAGATATATGGCTCCTCTTTCAGTTGAGAAAAGTTGCTTAAATTGTCATGAAAAACAAGGATATAAACTTGGAGATATAAGAGGAGGCATCAGTGTGACTTTTCCAAGCACATTTTCGGATGTTTTAATCGCGAAAACTACTAATTATTTATTTTATGTGCATCTTTTTATTTTTATCATCGGACTTTTAGTGTTGATTGTTTTCAACACATTTTATAATAGATTTTACAATATCATTCTTGGAAAAAATAATGAGCTTACAAAAAGTAATGATGCTAAGAAAAAGATGTTTTCCATTATTGCACATGATTTGAAATCGCCATTTAATTCTTTATTGGGTTTTTCTGATTTATTAATTGAGAATTTTAATAACTATAGTGATGAAGAAAAATTTAAAATAATCCATATACTTTCTGACACCTCAAAAAACACGTACAATCTTTTAGAAAATTTACTTACTTGGTCAAGAACTCAAATAAATCAAATTGAATGTAATCCTGTTGAAATTTCTGTTAAAGAACTATATGCTAAGATTGGTGCTTTATTGGAAAACATAGCGAAACAAAAGAATATAGCACTCGTTTTTTCCGAATTAAATGAGGTCAGTATTTTTGCTGATAAAGATATGGTTGAAACAGTATTTAGAAATCTCATTTTAAATGCTGTTAAATTCACTTACACCAAAGGAACAATAACAGTTTCCCATAAAACTTCATCAGATTCAAATTTTGTGGAATTTTCTGTTAGTGATACAGGTGTCGGTATGACCGATAAACAATTGGTTGAGCTGTTTAAAGTTGGTGAGAATTCTAGCACAACAGGAACTGCCAAAGAAACCGGGACTGGATTAGGACTTTTAATATGTAAAGATTTTATAGAGCAAAATGGCGGTGAAATTTGGGCAACCAGTGAAATAAATAAAGGAAGTCAATTTAAATTTACCTTGCCAAAATATTTTAAGAACTAAAATTTTAACTAAAATATTTTGTTTTTATGAATAATAAGGATAAAACCAATGAAGAACTCAGATAAAGAGTTAAAGGAATTGCAACTAAAGTACTTTTCTTTAAAAGCTGCATTTGATGAAGATGCTATTAGACAACATCAGGCAAAACAAAAATTAGTTATTGCTAACGAAGAACTTGCTTTTCAAAATAATGAGAAAGAAAAACGGGCAGCAGAATTAGTCATTGCCAACAAAGAGCTTGCTTTTCAAAATAATGAGAAAGAAAAACGGGCGGCAGAATTAGTCATTGCCAACAAAGAGCTTGCTTTTCAGAATAATGAGAAAGAAAAACGGGCGGCAGAACTAGTTATTGCCAACAAAGAACTTGCTTTTCAAAATAAAGAGAAACAAAAACGTTCAGAAGAAAAGGCAGAAAGAAACGAGCACATACTTCAACTTTTTATTAAAAATGCTCCGGCATCCATTGCTGTTTTTGACAGAGAGATGAAGTACATCTCAGCAAGTCACCGATACCTTAATGACTATGATTTAGGCAAAGAAAAAGTGATTGGCCGCTCCCATTATGAAATTTTTCCTGAAATACCAGAACGATGGAAAGAAATTTATGAACGCTGTTTGGCTGGAGCAACTGAAAAGTCGGAGGAAGATACCTTCGTTTGTGCCGATGGAAAGTTAGAATGGTTTCGTTGGGAAATTCGTCCTTGGTATGAACAACAAGAAAAAATTGGCGGAATTATACTTTTTTCTGAAGTAATTACAGAGCGCAAACAAGCTGAAGAAAAACTGAAAGAAAACTATGCACTGCTTCATATTGCAGGAGATATTGCGAAATTAGGCGGATGGAATGTGAATTTGGTGGAAAATCGTTCTTATTGGTCAGACGAAGTTGCAGCAATTCACGAAATGCCTGCCGGTTATGCTCCCTTGGTGGAAGAAGGGATCAGTTTTTACGCACCTGAATGGCATGATAAAATCACAGAAGTCTTCACCAATTGCGTGCAAAAAGGTGTTTCTTATGATGAAGATATGGAGATTTTAACCGCAAGCGGAAAACGGGTATGGGTAAGAACTATTGGGGAAGCGGTAAGGGACAATAAAGGAAATATTGTTAAAGTACAAGGTGCTTTTCAAGACATTACCGAACGCATACAAATTGAAAAAAAACTTCAACAAAGCGAAGAAAAATACCGGTTTATGTTTACCAACAATCCAGAGCCTATGTGGATTTATGATTTGGAAACACTTGCTTTTCTCGAAATAAATGATGCAGCTATTAACCATTATGGATATTCAAGAGCAGAATTTCTTTCTATGACCTTAAAAGACATTCGTCCGAAAGAAGATTTAGACGCTCTTTTTAAAAACTTAAAACAACTAACGAAGGCCCACACTTTTTCCGGAGAATGGCGTCATCTAAAAAAGAATGGAGAAATTATTACTATTGAAATCACTTCCCACTTCATTACATTCAACAATCGCAAGGCAAGGCACGTAATGGTAAACGATATTACTGAGCGCAAACAAGCGGAAGATGACTTAAAAAAGAGTGAACAAAAATTCAAAAATGCAGTAATGAATGCGCCATTCCCTATTATGATTCATTCAGAAAACGGGGAAGTTCTTTTAATTAACGATACATGGCAAGACAAAACTGGTTACTCACATCAAGAAATACCAACCATTGAAAAATGGACAGAACTGGCTCATGGAGAAAAAGTGAGCATTGTAAAGGAAGAAATTAATCGTCTTTTTGAATTAGATAAAAGATTGGATGAAGGAGAAGATGAAATTACCACCAAGAATGGCGAGAAAATAATTTGGGCATTCAGCTCAGCACCAATAGGTAAGAACTCAGAAAATCAAAGATTGGTGATGAGTATGGCTATAGATATTACAAAACGAAAAATTGCGGAGAAAGCATTGCTGAAAAGCAAACAAGAATACCAAAGTTTTTTTGAAGACGATTTAACGGGTGATTATATTTCAACTGTGGAAGGAAAGTTGCTCAATTGCAATCCAGCGTATCTTAAAATTTTAGGATTTTCTTCCAAAGAAGAAGCATTAAACTATGATATGCATAAAGTATATGTAAATGAGGGAAACAGAAATGAGTTAATTCAAAAATTAAAAGAAAATAAAACGATAACCACTTTTGAGGGAGATATTAAACGCGTTGATGGCACCATTATAAATGTAGTTGCGAACATAATTGGAGGGTTTGATTCTAAGGGGAACTTAAAAACTTTTAAGGGCTATATTTTTGACCAAACGGAAAGAAAAAAGGCAATAGACGAATTAAGCAAACTTTCCGTAGCTGTGGAACAAAGTCCGGCAACAGTTTTAATGACTGATATTAAGGGCAATATTGAGTATGTAAACAAAAAATTCACGAACGTTACGGGTTATTCCCAAAAAGAGGTTATTGGAAAAAATCCAAGAATATTTAACTCAGGGCATCAAAGTAAAGAAGTATATGAGCAATTGTGGCAAAATATTACTTCAGGAAAAGAATGGATTGGGGAATTGTTGAACAAAAAGAAAGACGGCAGTCTATATTGGGAACAGGCGTCCATTTCCCCAATTAAAAATAACAAAGGAAAAATTACCCATTTTTTAGGCGTAAAAGAAGATATCTCAGAGAAAAAGAGGGCAGAAAAAGTTCAAAACATCATTCTGAATATTTCAAATGCTTCCCAAACAGAGATAGGTTTAAAGGACCTGATGGAAGTAATCCAAAAAGAATTGGGTCGTATTGTCGATACTAAAAACTTTTTTATAGCTTTCTATAATAAAGTAAATGAGAGCTTTCACATACCCTATTATAAAGATTTAGGTGGCGATGATGTGGTGGATTTTCCTGCAAGTGAATCAATTTCCGGTGTTGTTATTAAAAAAGGAAAATCACTATTGTTAAATGAGTCGGAAATGATTAAGTTGGAATTTGAAAAGACTGGAATGATTGGGCCAAATTCGAAATCGTGGCTCGGTGTACCCCTTAAAATTAAAGGGAAAATAACAGGAGTTTTTGTTGTACAAAGTTATGAAGATGAAAATGCATATTCAGAAAATGATAAAGAAATTTTAGAAATTATTTCGCAACAAATAAGTATTTCAATTGAACGAAAACGACATGAAGAAGAATTATTAAAAGCTTTAGAAAAAGCAGAAGAAAGTCACCGATTGAAATCAGCATTTATTGCGAATATGAGTCACGAAATTCGTACACCGATGAACGGGATTTTCGGTTTTACAGGACTGTTAAAATCTGCTGACCTCAATAGCGACAAACAACAAAAATACATCAAGATTATAGAAAAAAGTGGTGCACGTTTGCTCACAACTATTGATGATATTATGAATATTTCAAAAATAGAGTCAGGCTTGATGAAAATTTATCTTTCAGAAATCAATATAAACAATGAAATAGAAGAACTTTATGAGTTTTTTAAACTTGAAACAGAGAACAAGGGGCTCCAACTTTTAATTGTTAATGCTATACCGGAAGACGAATCCACTATAAAAACTGATAAAGGAAAATTGCACTCCATACTCGTAAATTTAATAAAAAACGCGATAAAATTCACGAAGCAGGGAAGTGTTGAATTTGGATGTTCTAAAAAAGGAAATCAGCTGAAATTTTATGTAAAAGACACTGGAATTGGAATCCCTAAAGACCGCCAATTTAATGTTTTTGATCGTTTTGTACAAGCTGATATTGAAGACAAAGCCGTTTTTGAAGGTTCTGGATTAGGACTTGCTATTTCAAAATCATATGTTGAGATGTTGGGAGGCATCATTGAGTTAGAATCCGTTGAGGGAATTGGTTCAACATTTCGTTTTACAATACCTTGTCAAGCAATTAATAAAGAAATCCCGGTAGTTAAAAATGAATCATCAACTGATTTTGTGGTATCAGAAATCCCTTCATTGAAAATTTTAATTGTTGAAGATGATATGATAGCACAGCTATATTTTGAAGAATTATTAAGCGATGTTTCTAAAGAAATTCTACTTGCAGGCAATGGTTATAAAGCATTGGATCTTTGCCGTGAAAATTTAGACATTGATCTTATTTTAATGGATATTCGAATGCCTGGATTAAATGGCTATGAGGTGACGAAACAAATACGTCAATTTAATAAAGAAGTAATTATTATAGCACAAACTGCTTTTGCGTTTTCAGGAGACAGGGAAAAAGCTTTGGATGTAGGATGCAATGATTATATTTCAAAACCTATTAATAAAGATCATTTAGTGTCATTAATACAAAAGTATTTTAAGAAATAATAAAAAAGTTAACTCATTAATTTTCTTATAATTGTGTATTGAATTCCAGCTGCAGCTTCTGTCAAGAAGGTATATGATATTTGACCAAACTGAATGTCTTTTGCTACTTAATATTTGATAGTAATAGCATCTCCATAAGGATTAGTAGCGGGATGCCACTGAAAATTTATGGCCTTATCATTTACTTCTTAAATTTAATTAAATAAAATAAAGTCCAATTAAAATGATTTAAAAAAATGAAAATTGATCTACACAGGACTCCTTTTAAAATTTTAACAGACTTATTTAGAGTTATTTATGATTTTAAATAGGGTTCGGAAACATCTTCAACATTTCTGATATATTCTTTTCCACTTAATCTTTTAACAGTGTAAGCATCTACTTTTTGCAAACGATTTACATTTTTAATATATTCAAATAAAGCAAACACATTTATAGCGGCTAAGTAGTTCAAAAGTTACATAACTAGTATCCAAAATCTAAAATATTTGTAAAAAAAATGATACTTTTGTAAATTGAATAATTTATTTATTATTCAATATTTAATTTTCTATATTTCAATACGATGCCATTTATTTTAACAATTTGATGGTTTTAATTAAAACACCTATGATAAAAAATAAAATTATTGAAGATCAGTATAGAAGAACAAGTTTATTTGAAAAAGAAAATGTGAAATATCTGGTTAGGGTTTTAAAAAGATTTAATACGGTACCCAAGATAAACAGCATAAATATTATTACTTCCAATAGAGAGCCTGATATATTTAAAATTTCCCCCAACAAATCAATTATAATTGGTTCGTCATTTTTAGAAAAACCTGTCTTAGCTTTGGTTTATTTAAGATATGGTATTGAATGGCAACTTTGGTATAAAGCTCTGGGAAAGGATAAATCTGATACTGTTTTATGTGATCTGGCTGCTCTTAAAGTGACTCAGATATTTTATGAATTATTACCAAAAGAGGATAAAGAAAAATTAAAAACGCTTGATTATTCTTTAATCAATATGATTAAAAAAAACGAAGATTTAAATACGGAATCTTTATCAGGATATGAAGAACTACAAAATTTTCATGGATTAAATAATGCAAACAAAATATTTAAAGAATCCTGGAAACCAATTCTTGAAAATCTGGCAAAACCAACAGAATATTTATTAATGGCGGGTGGTGATCTTAGATTGAATATTGATGAATCTGAATTGCTGAATAAATATGGCTGCCGACCATTTCCAAGACCCGAAGCATTTACTTTTGCCTCATCAACAGCAACGAGTGTCTCCAATTTTGCTTTTGATAAAACAGCAAAAGTCAGAGCGATATTAATTCAAAACAGCTTAAAAAAAGGTTTCAAAAACACCTCCGTTGAATTTTCAGAATTGCTAAAAAGCAACCTTAGAAAAACCCTTAAAATAGACCATGAATGTCAAATAATTTTTTCTCCGTCGGGGACTGATTCTGCACTTCAGATAGCAGCCATTACACAAATTATTTCCGACAAGGAAATAACGCATGTTTTAGTTGCTTCCGATGAAACCGGCAGCGGTGTGCCTTCAGCATTAAAAGGATGCCATTTTGAAAATACAACCGCTTTAAATTATCCGGTTAAAAAAGGAGATAAAATTGAAGGATTTAGAGATATTGATTTGATTAAAATTCCTTTAAGAGATCAAAATGGGGAATTAAAATCATCCATTCAAATAGATAAAGAAGTTTTTACGGCCATTTCAAAAACCACTGAATTGGGAAGACATATCGTCTTACATGCAATGGATCAGTCAAAATTAGGCTATCAGTCACCCAGTGAAGAAATGATGCGAAATCTGAATACGCTTGACAATTTATCAATGCAAATTATTGTGGATTGTTCACAACTCAGGTTAGATCCAAAAGACATAAAAAATTATTTAAATAAAGGATATATTGTTACCATAACCGGAAGTAAATACTTTACTGGCCCTCCCTATTCAGGTGCGTTAATTATCCCTAAAAATGTTAGTAAATTAATTGATTCTGTAAAAAATACCTTACCGGAAGGTTTGACCAGTTATTACAATCATTCTGACTGGCCAACATCCTGGTTCTGTTCAAAAGATTTATCTGATGAATTTAATTATGGCTCCTATATGCGTTGGAATGCTGCCATCGTTGAAATGGACAGGTATTACAAAACACCTGTTTTATATAGAAATATGGGAATTGAGATGTTTTGCAATTTTGTTGAAGATTCTATTAAAGATGCCTCTTTTTTAGAACCGCTTTTTGACGATGAAACAAAAAGCAACACGTATAGCAGTGAAGAATTCGGACTTAGAAATATTCGTACAATTTTCCCTTTCTTTATCCTTAAAAATAAGGAAGTATTAACTGTTGATCAGGTAAAAAGGCTCTATGAATTGTTAAACTCTGATATATCCGATCAATTTGAAGATTCCTCTTTGGAAATCGTCAGGCTCGCTGCCCAAAAATGTCATATAGGGCAGGCAGTGAATGTAAAATATGGGATTGATATTCAAAGCGCTGTTTTAAGAATTAGTCTGGGTGCAAGAGTTATTTCTGAAAGCTGGATCAACAGAGATATCAGCATCTATTTTAGAAATATAGAAGCGCAAATGAGTCAGATTACTGTAATTATAAGAAAGATAGAATTGATTCTCAGCAATCCTGAACTATTGAATTAAATAAGCGATATTAAAACAAGATCATGCAAAAAATGCGGGATTATTACGGCCTGTATTTTAGTTGCAGGTTATTTTTCCTACATCTTTTTCACAGCAATTTTACCACCTCCTAAATGGGGGTGGTTTTAGTTTAAGCTTGTCTGGTTTTTAGGGGATTTTATATAAAATACCTTATTGATGATATAAGTCATTAATATACAGTATATTATTTCTTATATTTAGTCTTATTAATTGCTGTGCAATTAGAATTTTAATCCTCCCAAGGCATTAGAAACCTAATCTTCCTTAGGCATTAAGGCTCTGATTTTCAAAGCAAGTGGCCACCTCCTTTATGGGGGTGGTTTTTTTTAGAATATTTTATTTCTCTAAATGAAAGAAAATTAAATTGTCCTAAATGTACCAGCGTAAATATTTTGCCATACGATCATAAAGATATTGGAGAAAAGGGAAGTCATACTCATGATCATAAATATAGCAGCGTACTTGAAAGAGGTGTTGAGTTAACCAATGGTAAATATAAATGTTCCCATTGTAAAAAAATGACTTTGGATTTTTTTCCACCATTAATGATGGTAGATTGAAATAAAATAATGATGCACTAAAACCTTTGCTGCTTGAACATTTAGATGAGGGTATCTCAGGCTATACAGACCTGGATTTCAATAAGAATGAAATAAACCAACTGATAATATGGAAGGATTATCTCAGAACTTAAGTATCTAAGTGATCATCATAAAATGGGTTCCTGTTAAAAAGTATCATTTCTCCATATATTCCCTTTCGCCCTTTTTATGCTTAAATGCTTTTTGATAAGATTTAATTAAAAATTAATGACTATTTTTGCCGTGTAGGTCAGCGGATCTACAAATTATCCACGCAAATTTATCACCTCAGAAATGAGGTGATTTTTTTTATAAGATGATGTAATATGATAAGCAATCAGCGAAGGTGCATTTTCTTAATTTTTGAAGAATGAATTTCCTTAATGGCCTGCAAATCTCCCTTCCGATTTGCCCGACTTAATTGCGCTTCCAAATTTGTTTTGATATCGTAGCACATGGTAAAAAGTTAGTACTATTAAATATAACAAATTAGCATTAATAATTTTATGACGGAGGGTGTTTTTTGATATGAATAAATATTGACACCCGTCTGGGTTATTTTATGACCGAAATGCCCTTGCAGATATATTTTATGGAACAAAATGAAGCGGATTACGAACACCTTATTACCTGCTAAACATGCTGTTTTGTTGCGGCTATTCTAATGGAAACGGAACAAAATGGAAGTGTCATTTTAACAGATTGCTTCTTTTCAATCGCGATGACATCTAATCAAAATTTATTTTTAAGAAGTATTTAATTGGGCTTTAACAGACCTTAAGGCACTTGTAAGTAATGTTTTCCCTGACAACTGGCACCATAATATTTTTATAGAGGACAAAATTGTCTTTTATAAAAAATAACCTACATTTGCCTAAAATTAAAACGATGTTTTCAAACTCATGTGTATACGGACTTAGAGCAATCATTTTTATTGCATGATTTAGATTTCGATGTATTACGATTAAAGTTAAAAAGATAAATATTAATAAAAAAAGAAAATTTTAGATGAGAAAATTATGGATTGTATTCACTAGTGTCGTTGTACTGTCATTTATCGTACTCATATGGGTTGGTACGGAAGTTTATCAAAAACAGCCCCCAATTCCTGAAACTGTTATTGTAAAAGAAACGGGAGAAGTTCTTTATACCAAAGAGGATATACAAATAGGGCAAAATGTATGGGAATCTATAGGAGGAATGGAAGTTGGTTCTATTTGGGGTCACGGAAGTTATGTTGCGCCCGACTGGACCGCAGACTGGATTCATAAAGAAGCAGTTTTTATGCTTGAAGCCTGGGCACAAAGAGATTTTCAAACAAATTATGAAGCTCTGGATGTTGAAAAAAAGGCAGCCTTAAAAGCCAGATTAATTAAAGACATAAAAACCAACACTTATAAGAAATTGGAAGGAACAATTATGATTTCTGAAAGCAGGCTGGCGGCTACCCAAAGTAATATTAAGCATTTTACCACTATTTTTTCTGAAGGAAAAGCGGAATATGCCATTCCGAAAGGAGCCTTGGTTGATAAAGATAAATTAGAAAAACTAAATGCATTTTTGTTTTGGACTTCCTGGGCAGCAAGCACCAACAGGCCAGATAAAGAATACACCTATACCTCAAACTGGCCTCACGAACCTTTAATTGATAACAACATCACAAAAAATTCGCTTATCTGGTCGGGATTGTCCATTGTGCTTTTGCTGCTATTTATAGGAATTCTTACCTTTTATTATTTGAGAAATCACGAAAAGGGAGAAGTACTCACAAAACCTGAAAGTGATCCTTTAGAAAACATGAAATTTACGAGATCGCAAAGAGCGGTTCTTAAATATTTCATTGTCATCTCCTTACTTATTGGTTTACAGGTTATTTTAGGAATTATAACCGTACACTATACGGTAGAAGGACAGGCGTTCTTTGGCTTTGAATTGTCCAGTTATTTACCCTATTCAATCACAAGAACCTGGCATACACAACTGGCCGTATTCTGGATTGCAGCCACATGGCTGGCCACTGGTTTATTTTTAGCCCCGATGATTTCTGGAAAAGAAATGAAATATCAGGTTTTTGGTATTAACTTTCTATTTGTAGCGCTTATTGTTATCGTATTTGGCTCCATGTTAGGAGAATGGTTAGGCGTGCATCAGTTTTTTAGTTTAACTATGAATTTCTTCTTCGGCCATCAAGGTTATGAATATATGGACTTAGGCAGATTCTGGCAAATATTCCTGGGAATTGGACTAGTGCTTTGGGTTGTTATGGTGAGCAGACACGTTATTTATGGTATTCGTAAAAACGATTCTTCCAAACACCTGTTGATTATCTTACTGGTATCGGTAATGGCTATTGGAATGTTCTTTTTCTCAGGTTTAATGTATGGAGAGAACAGCAGTTTACCCGTTATTAATTACTGGAGATGGTGGTTGGTGCATTTATGGGTTGAAGGTTTCTTTGAAGTGTTTGCGACCGTTGTTATTGCTTTTATTTTCTCTAAGTTGAAAATAATATCGCTAAGTACAGCGGGAAGGGTATCCATCGCTTCAGCAAGTATATTTTTGGCAGGAGGAATCATTGGAACTTTACATCATTTGTATTATTCAGGCACTCCGGTGCAGGCAATTGCCTTAGGCGCTACCTTTAGTGCATTAGAAGTTGTGCCCCTTACTTTAATGGGATTTGAAATCAGAGAAAATTGGAATCTTTTAAAAAGTAAGCCATGGATGCAAAAATACAAGTGGCCTATCTTTTTCTTTATCGCGGTCGCATTTTGGAATTTTATAGGTGCCGGTGTTTTCGGATTTTTAATTAATCCGCCAATTGCATTGTATTATATACAAGGATTAAATACCACGGCAGTCCACGCACATGCAGCTTTGTTTGGTGTTTATGGAATGTTGGGAATGGGGTTCATCTTGATATGTCTGCGTTTTTATTCAGACAGAAAATGGGAGAGTACCAAGTTAAAAAGAGCCTTTTGGCTTTTAAATATTGGACTGGTGGCTATGATTGTTTTCAGTTTATTGCCAATTGGGATTATTCAGGCTTATACCTCCATCACAAAAGGGTATTCATTTGCCAGAGATTCCGATTTATTATATTCTCCAACAATTCAAACTTTAAAATGGATGCGTATGATTGGAGACATTATCTTTTCAGCCGGAATATTTTATTTTTGTTGGTTTACCATAAAAGAGACTATTTACAATTATAAAAGAAAAGCATAAGTTTAGACTTGGAGCAAATCTCCGAAAGGGTATTTGCTCCATTTTAATTAAGCGGTTTAAAGAAATACAAAACAGAGAAGCTGTTTTGTATTGGTTTCTTCGTTTTATAAAAAAATTCACTAAAAACAACAACATGAAAATTCAGGAAAATCAAAATATTGGAGAATTGGTAGCACAAGACTACCGCACAGCTTCAGTTTTTAAAAAACATAAAATAGACTTTTGTTGCAATGGCAACAGAACCATATCTGATGCTTGCGAAAAAAGCAAAATTGATTCTTCAAAAATATTAGGTGATTTGGATGCTGTAATGCAAAGCAAAGTAACATCCAACGATTTCCAATCCTGGCCATTAGATTTATTGGCAGATTATATCGAAAAGAAACACCATAGGTATGTGGAAGAAAAAACCTTGGAGATTAAACCTTACTTAGCTAAAATTTGTAAAGTTCACGGCGAACATCATCCCGAACTGTTTAAAATTAATGAAGAATTTTTAGAATGTGCCGGAGCATTGGCAGCACACATGAAAAAAGAAGAATTGATAATTTTTCCTTTTATACGAAAAATGGTGTACTCAAAAAGTAACAATCAACCCATCACCAAACCGGGTTTTGGAACCGTTCAAAATCCGATAAATATGATGATGGACGACCACGAAGCTGAGGGGGAACGGTTTGTAAGAATAGCCGAACTAAGCAATGATTATACACCTCCCGAAGATGCCTGTAATACCTATAGGGTTACTTTGGCCCTGTTAAAAGAATTTGAAGACGACTTACATTTGCATGTTCATTTGGAAAACAATATTTTGTTTCCAAAAGCAATTGAAATGGAAAAAGAATTAAGTTAAAAACTAATTTGTTGCGGTTTTCATAGGCCGTGCAGTTTCCACCTCTTACAAGTTTCATAGCAAAGAGGAGGTGGGTTTTTTAATGAATTTATATTGCTAAAATTCTGAGCAATCAGTAGGCGTGTAATATTCTAACTTTGAAAAATGAAATACACTAAATATTTTGGATTGATGACGAAAGAGCAGGGGAGATTGAATTTACCCACAATGCAATTTCAAAGGCTTATGAATATTGTTCATCTGGAAGGTGTGCTATTTGGTTTGAATAAAGCCAAAGAAAGTAATAAAGACACGCAAGCCTATTATAAATTTGATATTTTAATTTTTAAAGAGGATCTAAAACTTGCTGAACTAACAGGAAATCTTACACCTGACTTGCTCCTAAAAGAAATGGTACTATTCACGTAATGAAAACCTTAATTTCCTGCAAATTTCCTTTCCGATTGGCGCGCCTTAATTGCGCTTCCAAATTTGTTTTTAGATAGGCGCACATGATGAAAATGTTATTGCTATTAAATATAATAAATTAACATTAATAATTTTATGATAAAATTGCCTTTTGATTTTTAGCAATAAACTTAACCAACCGACATTTTTGCAGATTCTTTCCAAAGATAATTTGGAATGGGCTCATTAAGTTCCCATTTTATATTCATTGGCTTTGACCCTTCATTTTCTTTAAATTTAGCTTCTCCAATAAAAACATAGCCCATTGTGTTTCCGTTTTCATCACTCGCTTTTTCTCTTACAAAAAGCAAAATCTTTTTATTGTTTTCTTCGTGTTTAATATAAGATAATCCTTTGCCAATATCTGGCCTTGATGAATTTTGACTTTGCCAATGGAATAAAGTTTCACTAATAGCATAATCATCATACATAGTAGTTGGAGAAAAATTTTCTTCTGATTTAATTAAATTGATAAAAAGTAATTCTGTATTTATAGTATCAATATCTAAAACACCTTCTCTGCTTGGCCATTTTTTTTCAAAAGTACTTTTACCAAATGCAGATGTTATTTGGTCTCTAGTATAACGTCCATGAACTTTTAGTGGCTGTTTATAGGGCAATTCAATATTAATTTCTTTGAAATCAACTTTGTCAATTAGTATTTCTAATACTTCAATAATTTCTTTTACTAAAATTTTATTCTTGCCAATTGTTCTAATGCTTTCTTCTAATGATTCAAAAAGGCCATGCTTTTGCCATACATCATAATGCAACATCAGTAACATGGTCTTTTGATTTTCATCAAAATCACTGATTCTAATATTAAAACCTTGTTTTGCAATCTTTAAAATGAAATTGAAATAGCTAGTAGAATTGGTGGATAACCATTTATTACTGATAGCTGAATATATTTGCTTTTCATTTGTGTTTTCAAAATTTTCAATTACTCCAGCTCTTTGACATAAGCGTGACCAACTATCTTTTTTGTAAATAGTTTCAATTGAAATATGATTTAATTCAATGAAATTATATAATGTAAGAGGTAATGTGGTTTGATGTTGAAAATTTATGATTTTAGTTATTAGTTGATTTACATTTAATGATGTCGCTTTTCTAATGTTTTCAAGAATAGTTTCTTTCGTTTTTTTCTCTAATACTATAGAACAACCTAGCGGTAAATGGGGAAAATCATCTTCAATTTCTTTTTGAACTGATGTAGTTGTTTTTCCAATTAATGCTCTGAACTTATTCTCGAAATCATATTCTGGTCTAGAATTTCCCACAAAATCTAAAACTGTCAAACAATCTTTTCCTTCTGCTAACCTTAATCCACGTCCTAATTGTTGCAGAAAAACTGTTAAACTTTCTGTAGGTCTTAAAAACAAAACAGTATCAATTTCTGGAATATCAACTCCTTCATTAAAAATGTCTACTACAAATAAATAATTGAATTCTTTTTTTCTAAATTGTTCTCTAATTCTATCACGTTCACTAGAGTTTTTAGAAGTTAAACATACTGCTTTCAATCCTGCTAAACTGAATTTTTCAGCCATAAAAGTGGCATGTTCAATTGTTACACAAAATCCAATGGCACGAACATCGTTTAAATCGTTTGTGTATTTATAAAGATTAGAAATTATTTCACCAACCCGAACATCATTTTTAGTATATATACTTGTCAATTCACTTGCAACATATCTTCCTTTTTCCCATTTTACATTAGTTAAATCAATGCTATCTGTTATTCCAAAATATTGAAATGGACTTAATAATTTTTTATTTAAGGCTTCTGGTAGTCTAATTTCGGCAGCGATACGATTGCAGAAATCTTCCAATATGTTTTCTCCGTCCATTCTTTCAGGAGTTGCGGTTAATCCTAAAAGCACTTTTGGAGTGAAGTAATCTATAATTGGACGATATGATGATGCTGAAATATGATGTACTTCATCAATAATGATGAAATCATAATATTCCGGACTTAATTTTAAATCTTTTAACCGATTATTCAATGTTTGAACAGACGCAAAAACATATTCATTGCTATTTGGCTCAATTCCATCAACCCATAAATCGCCAAAATTATTATCTTTTAAAACCCCTTGAAAAGTAGCTTTTGCTTGTTGCAAAATTTCTTTTCTATGAGCTACAAAAAGCAATTTTGATGATTTATTATTATTTCTGAAATTCTTATAATCAAATGCAGAAATAACTGTTTTTCCAGTTCCTGTAGCAGCAACTAAAAGGTTTTTATATCTATTATGAACTGTTCTTTCAACTTCTAATTTTTCAAGAATTTCATTTTGATAATGATATGGTTTTATATCAAAATAAGTTGTTGTAAAAGTATATTCTTTTGAAAATTTTCCTTGTTTAAGAGCATCAATTAATTTTTCAGAGTGCTTATTTTTATCAAAAGACTTAAACTCTGAATTCTGCCAATAAGCTTCAAATGTTTTCTTAAACTTATCTATGATATGACCTACCTCTTTAGTTGTTATTTTTAGATTCCATTCTAAACCATCAGTTAAAGCGGAACGTGAAAAATTAGAAGAGCCAATATAACCAGTGTGAAATCCAGTATTTCTCTGAAATAAGTAAGCTTTGGCGTGTAGTCTTTCATTGCCAGTATTATAAGACACTTTTACTTCCGTATTTTCTAATGAAGATAATAATTCAATAGCTTTATAATCAGAAGCGCCCATATAAGTTGTTGTAATAACTCTTAATTTTCCGCCTCTACTTGTAAATTCTCTAAGTTCACGTTCCAGAATTCGAATTCCTTTCCATTTGATAAAAGAAACCAATAAATCAATTCTATCAGAGGACAGAATCTCTTTTCTCAATTCACTTTCTAGGGTTGTTCCAGTATTTCCACCAGTAAAAAGTTCACTGTGAATTAATCTTGTATAAGGAGTAATTTCCTTAAGATGTAAATCCAAATCGGTGAAATGAGCATCAACTTTAGTAAAAACGGCTTTTAATATTTTGCCTTCCGTTTCAATTAAATCATCTTCAAATTCTTCTTTTTTTAATTCTTCTTTTAAAAAATGAATGATTTTATTTGAAACTCTTATTTGATTATCTATTAAGTCTACTTCTTTTTCTCTAGGTAAATTATCTAAGGCATATCGTATTACTTTTCCAATATGTTGCGATAATAATTGAGCAGCCTCAGCATTGTCTATTGGCGTTTTCTTTATTTGAAAAGTATCTTTATCTAATTCGTTTATTTTATAGTTGATTAGTTTAGTGACTAATTCTTCATACAATCCTTCATTCATATTTCAAGTTTTAACAATTCTTCAACAATTGGAATGTCTGCCTCCGCCCAATCGAGATTCCTTAATTCAGATATATTCAATAATTTATATGCTTTATGTTCAGTCAGCTTAATTTCTCCTGAAATATAATTGGCTAAAAAAGGGATGAGATTTATCTTGAAAGTGCCATAATCGAAAATACTATTTGACAGCTTTCTTTCTACTTCAATTTCAATATTAATTTCTTCGCGAATTTCTCTTTTAATACAATCAACTTCTTCCTCATTCAATTCAAATTTACCACCTGGAAATTCCCATTTGAGAGGCAATTTCATCTTTTCACTTCTTTGCGTGACTAAAATTTTATGATTGATTTTGATGATTGCACAAGTAACATTTATCATAGAATTTTTTTACTAGGAATATTTAGTTTAAATGTAAGCATAAATTTTATGAGGTGTTGTAAGACGTTTATATCATTCTACATTACTTTTTCAGCAAGATACCTTTGAACCTCATAAACATCAATCGTATGATTGAATTTCTTACTTACAGTTGGCAAATTTTCACTTGAAATCCAAATTTTTAATTCGGCGTCTAAATCAAACGTCCCTGCTGTCTCTAAAGAAAATCTTGAAATATTCTTATAAGGCATTGATTTATATTCAGCTTTACTACCAGTAAGTCCTTGGATATCTATTAATATTAATCTTTTGTCAGTAAACATAAAAACATCTCTGAAAAGTTTGAACCCGAGTTCAATTTGTTCTCCATTGATAAGTAGTTTACCATATTTTTCAGTTAGTTTCTCAGAAGAAACTTCATTCGCATTTCCGAGTATTTTGTTAAATATTCCCATTTTATTTATTTAAGTTTTATAAAATTCTTTGATATAAATATGTGCTTATTGTTAGTAGACAATTTTCATCAGCAATGTTTTACAACTTGTTATATTATTAATTACGATTATCCCATTAAATATTATTGTATAAAAGTATATTCTCATATCTTTTATCCATTTTATAAAATTTTATTACTGGGAATATTTAGCAATTTTTCACAAGTATTATTTCAAATATACTGATTTTTTAAGATTTAGAAATCAATTGAAGCTTAATTATAATTTTACTTATAAAAAAATAGAGTGGGGGCTATGGAGAAATTTTATTTTCATAGGCTTATACTTTTTAAGCTGCTTCTTTTTTATTTTTTATTGGTGCAGCTTGAATTCGCCAAATTTTTTAAACCCACCAAAGTCTATCTTTGATGGGTTTTTTATATTTTAATATTCAATGGAAAATAGAACTAACCATTATTAATAATTATGGGTGTTAATTCTGCTTTAATTTTATCATATTCTTCAGAATCAATAACTCCTAAGTCCATGAGCTCTTTAGATTCTTTCAATTTGGCAATTGCTTCATCTCTATTTAAAGGTGCATTAATACTTCTAATTTCCCCTGCCAACACAGATTTTTCATAATCAATAATAGACATATATTTGTTGATGCCAAAAGCTCTTCCGTTTGGCTCACCAAGAAGGATGATCAATTCTAAAGGTTTTTTCCTACTTCCCTTATGTTTCACTTTCATTTCAGCAACTAGTACAATTTCACCTTGCATACTTGCATCGGCATTTTGTGGTGCTTCACCACTCATAGCGCTCATAATACTTCCAAAACCAGCAGGCCTTCCCATAATAATTGTTTGAAAGTTGCTTTTAGTTCTTGACCTTGCTTTTCCTACTCCAAAAGTGTTTCCGGCACCGGCAGCTGTTGTGTTTGTGATATTACCTGAAGGAGTTCCTATTAGTAAAGTATCACCTAATTTAAAAACTGACCCATCATCAGCTGTATATTTTAAAATTCTTGTATTGTTTTTGATTCCCCGGAAAACTTCAGAATTTTGAGTATCCTTATAGGTTAATTCATTTATTTCACGTTGTGCATAAATGGTAGTTAATGATAATAATAATAAGCTTGTAATTAATTTTTTCAAAATAATTGTATTTAATTTTCGCCTACTCTATTCGGTTTTCAGCATTCCCGTATTAAAATTTTTAAACAGCAGTCAATGGTGTGTGAATTTTTTTTATTTAATTGCACAGCAGATTGCACCAAATCATTGGTGAATTTTAAAAAAAGAAAACCTTGAAAGCTGCAATTTTTTTAGATTTTTTGTAAACCGTGTTGTTTAACTCGGAATTTTAATTTTCCGTTTTGTTGGATTTTTTTGTTAAATATACTAAAGTGAGAAATACGAATAAAAGGATAATTTTTCCAATTAAATATCCAAATCCATATTCAGTCAGCCTTTGGAAATGGCTATTTCGGAGTGACCGTGCCACTGATTTCGGTCAAACAGTGCCACTTTGAAAGATCCTACAATTATATAAAAAATTAATGTTATTCCTTCATTAAAACTCCTTTTCTTAGTGATTCCCCTTTTAGGTCGACTCTATGGGACGAGTTCACAATACGGTCCAGTATTGCATCAGCAATAGTTCCTTCCCCAATAATATCATACCAAGCAGATACCGGTATTTGTGAGGATATAATGGTTGATGTTT
>Ga0314774_1000926_pt1 | contig 20617 bp, 17 predicted proteins | sample MetaGCBIA2018_FD_204515 | JGI IMG/M metagenome (GOLD analysis project Ga0314774, IMG submission 204515) | Cryopeg brine microbial communities from Beaufort Sea near Barrow, Alaska, United States - CBIA 2018 | ecosystem: Environmental > Aquatic > Marine > Coastal | place: USA: Alaska | collected...
TGTGCATCCTTGGCCAAACAAACGATTTGACGGTATACACTCAAGATAGGAGCCGTATGCGTGAGTAGCGCACGTACGGATCTGTGCAGGGGGTGTCGGGTGACCGGCATTCCTACTGCGACCCCTTAATCAGTGTGGTGATCCAATCGAAACAGCGTCTAGAAGAGTTTGGCGAGCAATTTGCCGCCAGCTCGAAAGAAGCCGATTTTGTCGAGTAAACCGAACCATTGGGTTGTAAACCCGTTGACAAGCATAGCTCTTATAATGTGAAAAGCTGTGACTAAGGCTATGTTGAGATGTAACACTTCGGCAGTAACCGCCATCTCAGCGAAGCCGCCAGGGGAAGAGGATAGCGCAGCACTGGCAATGTCAATCCCGCCTATGTAGGCAAGCACTACGGCATATGCAAACATGCAGCCAGCCATCATAACAACGAAGCACGAGCTAATAAGCGTAAATTTCTTTAGTTTGAATACGACATCCCTTCGAAAGCGTGCGCCGATAGATATGCCTAAAAGAAATTGCCCACCGTAGAAAATCTCCCGAGGCATTCGCCCCTCAAAGTAGCCGAAAGCAGTCACTATACCTACGCCAACTAGCGAGCCGATCATCCAAGGATTGTTGAGCCGCAGCAATCTGACCAAGAGCACTCCGGTCAACCCAGCAACTGCGAGCAAAGGCAATACTTGGCCCGGTACGTCCTGCCCTAAAGTGCGGTTATAGAACTCTCCTTCGAGGCCCAAGGCCACCAGCAAAGGGGGTAAAATACAAACCACTATGGCTATGCGTAGTGCTTGTGTTAACGCAATGTGCTCACTCTGTGCGCCATGCTTAGCACCAATATTCGCCATCTCCGACAATCCGCCTGGCATCATGCAAAAGTACGCGGTTTTTAGGTCGATGCGGCCGAGTCTCGCTAGTCCAATTGCACACGCCGAACCTACGAACATTGAAATTAAAGAGGTAATTATCATCATTGGAAGCCATGCGATGACCGTACCGGCCACCGCGGGTGTTACATTTAGGCCAATAGCCGCACCAATGATTATTTGACCGACCCTGCGTCCGGCCAACGGCGCGTAAGGTATGACCCCTCCGATAGAAAAGGCAGCCGTTATTATTAATGGCCCTAACACCCAAGCTAGTGGTAGTCCAAAGGTGTGCCCTGCATATCCTGTCAATACAGAACTTATTAGGCACAGCAACACGCCCTTTTTAGCCATACATTTCTCCGTTTACAGCTGCCACGTTTGCAGGCTGGTTAGTTAACCGACCCGCAGAAGATCCGTGATAAAACGTGCATCTTCTAGTTCTTCCATGTTCAAAACAGCGTCGACGAGGGCACTCTGCTGCTGAGTTGACATAACGTTGCGTGTCAGCTTGCGGAACTTGTCTACAATATCCTGCTCGGTAGCAAAATATGTTTCGCTACCACGGGGCGCTTCGCGAGTTTCGGTTTCTACAGAGCCATTTTTATAGTGGACCTCCACGCGAACCTTGTGCCGGAACTTCGAGCCAAGCGCAGTGATATCTTGGTCCTCGAGCACTTCTACGCGGCGTGACAAAGCGATCCGCTGTTTGTTATCAACACAGTCAGGCTTGAACTGATCGACAAAGACGTCCCCTTCCAACAGCAGAGTCGCGACACAGAATGGTAGATTGAGTTGCGCAGAAGTGAGACCTTCCGGACGGTACGGCCAGCCGACATGATCAGCGGTGACTTGGGAACCGTAGACCACAACTTTTTCCAACTCATTTAAGCTGAAAGGGTGACGTTCCCGGATGGCCTGAATAGCATCCAATGTCGTATGGTTACTACCTACGCAAGAGTAGAACTTCAAGGATATCTGCATGGTTTCATATTGCTCTCCCAGACCGGCGCTTAGTGCGCTAAGGTCGAAGCGATCATTCGAGCGGGAGAAGGTAGTGCAAAAGCCACCGTAGGGAGACTCGAACACGTCGACAATACCGGTGAAGCCTTTCTGCGCAAGCAGCGCGCCGTAGAGACCGCTCTGAGAGGAGCGGCCTGCGTGCATGCGCTTGACCATTGCACCGTATTGCGCAGCCATCAATCCTGCAGCCTGAGTCCCTGCGATGCCTAATGCGTGCACAGTCTTCTCAGCATTCAAACCTAGGCCTCGCGAAGCACCAGCTGCAGCTGAGAAGACGCCAACAGTTGCTCCAGAATGCCAGCCCTGACCAATGTGCTCCTGGCCCATGCAAATACCCACTCTGGGACCAATTTCGTAACCAGCAACAGCAGCGGTCAAAAAGTCACGGCCGCTTAGTTGGCCTTTTTCGGCCACTGTGACAAGAGCGGGTAGGGTGACCGCACCAACATGAAGCACACCTTGACGGTGTACATCATCAAGCTCGAACCCCTGTACTTGAGTTCCATTAACCAATGCTGCATGGGGAGCTGACAGACTCTTATCCGTTCCCCATAGCGAAGCCCCATCAATTGTTCCATCCACCTCACAAAGTGTTTCCTTGAGAATTTTCGCCCACGGTAAGTCCGCCCCATAAAGACCGCAACCTAACGAATCTAGCACCAATAATTTGATCCGTTGCCTTACCTCAGAAGGGATTTCATCGTAGCGCAGGCCTGAAACGAAATTGGCAATGTTGCGAGTGTGAACGTTATCTGTAGGCTTGTGGCTGCTCATATCGTTTCCTCTTCTTTAAGGACGTTTATTGTCATTATGATTTCCTCTTGGATCGTCTAGTCATTTGATGGGAAGCCGAGCTGGCATCCAGCAGAATAAGAAACGGTCGTCACAAGGGACCGGAACCCAATGATTGGATTTTAGGCAAAATTGCTAGAAATGTCTATCTTATATAAGATATATTTCTATACGGTCACTGACGTAATTATTGGTTCGTTCGGCTCAACGACGCAAAATCTGTGAAGGACTGCCTACAGTGCACCGTCAATCCGACGCAGACCGGTAAGGCTTTAGACACACCGGCAAGCCGAACTGGTTTGAGGCCTTTAGGCAGCATCAGGAAATTTTCAAACCATTTTTGGGATAGCTTATGAGGGTTAATTTGTGATTGAAGCCTACCGCAAACACGTTATAGAACGTGTCGCTCAGGGTATCGCTCCCCTGCCGTTGGATGCCGAGCAGACCGCTGCCCTGGTCGAACTGCTGAAGCATTCACCAGTAGGCGAAGAAGATTTTCTCATTGATCTGGTCACTAATCGCGTACCGTCGGGCGTCGACGAAGCAGCTTACGTTAAGGCTGGCTTCCTCTCCGCAATTGCGAAAAACGAAGCCAGTTCTCCGCTCATTAGCAACCACCACGCAGTCAAGCTACTCGGCACTATGCAGGGCGGTTATAACATTGCTACCTTAGTTGAGCTGCTTGAAAATGTTAGCCTGTGTGATGTCGCCGCCGAGCAGCTCAAGCACACTCTGCTGATGTTTGACGCTTTCTATGACGTAGCCCAAAAGGTTGAAGCCGGTAACGCTTCTGCAATGGCGGTCATGCGGTCTTGGGCAGAAGGTGAATGGTTTTTGGCACGGACGGCGGTTCCTGAGAAGATTACTCTGACCGTGTTCAAGGTACTTGGCGAAACCAATACAGACGATCTCTCACCCGCGCCCGACGCTTGGTCGCGCCAAGATATCCCGTTGCACGCACTCTCCATGCTAAAGAAGGGTCGCGAAGGCATCGACCCAATCCGACAGGGCTCGATTGGCCCTCTGAAGCAAATCGAAAGGGTCAAAGCCAAGGGGTTCCCGGTGGCCTACGTTGGCGATGTGGTGGGTACCGGATCATCGCGCAAATCTGCTGCAAATTCTGTGTTGTGGTTCTTTGGCGAAGATATCCCTAATGTGCCCAACAAGCGCGTAGGTGGTTTTTGCTTTGGTTCCAAAATTGCGCCGATCTTTTACAACACTATGCAAGACGCAGGTGCATTGCCTATTGAGTTCGATGTCTCTAACTTGAATATGGGTGATGTGATTGACTTGTACCCCTACGCTGGCAAGATTTGCAGTCATGGCACCGGTGAAATTTTGGCAAGATTTGACTTAAGAACGCCCGTTCTTTTAGACGAGGTTCGTGCAGGCGGACGTATTCCGCTAATCATCGGTCGTGGTCTCACCGAGAAAGCCCGAGGCGAACTTGGGCTCGGTCACTCTCAGTTGTTCCAAAAGGCAATAGCCCCAAATGATAACGGCAAGGGTTTTACGTTAGCTCAGAAAATTGTTGCCAAGGCCTGCGGCGATAGCGTCTGCGTACGCCCAGGGACCTACTGTGAGCCGAAGATGAGTACCGTTGGTTCCCAGGATACCACCGGCCCGATGACGCGCGACGAACTCAAGGATCTAGCTTGCCTTGGCTTCTCTACTGACCTGGTGATGCAGTCATTCTGCCACACCGCAGCCTAGCCCAAGCCTGTCGACATCAACACTCACCATACGCTACCAGATTTCATTAAGACTCGCGGCGGTGTATCACTGCAACCGGGTGACGGTATCATCCACAGCTGGCTGAACCGCATGTTGTTGCCCGACACAGTCGGCACCAGCGGGGACTCGCACACCCGCTTTCAGATAGGCATTTCTTTCCCGGCCGGCTCAGGCCTGGTGGCTTTTGCCGCCGCCACCGGTGTGATGCCATTGGATATGCCGGAATCGGTATTGGTACGTTTCAAGGGCAATATGAAGCCTGGAATCACCTTGCGTGATCTCGTTCATGCTATTCCCTATTATGCCATTCAGAGGGGACTACTGGCTGTGGAGAAGAATGGTAAAAAGAACATTTTTTCGGGCCGTATTCTTGAGATCGAAGGTCTCGAAAACCTGACCGTTGAACAGGCCTTCGAGCTGTCCGACGCTTCCGCAGAGCGCTCCGCCGCCGCTTGCACTATAAAATTGTCGAAGGAATCTGTCGCTGACTACTTGCAGTCCAACATTACCTTGCTGCGCTGGATGATCCATGAGGGCTACGGTGACCCGCGCACACTGGAACGTCGCGCCCAAGCTATGGAAGCCTGGCTGGCCAACCCCCAATTACTAGAAGCTGATGCCGATGCTGAGTACGCTGAGGTCATTGAGATCGACCTGTCAGAAGTCACCGAACCGGTTCTTTGCGCTCCTAACGATCCGGACGACGCCCGCCTGCTTTCCCAAGTTGCCGGCGAGAAGATCGATGAGGTGTTCATCGGCTCATGCATGACTAACATCGGACACTTTCGCGCAGCTGGTAAATTGCTGGAGAAAATAATGATGATTATCTCACATTGGGTGTGCGATATAATTTTTAAGAACCTAAATAGTTAACTTTCTGCTATTTTGGTTCCAGGCTCGGGGCGGTCTGCTAGATCAGACATGCCTCTCGCCTGCGGTCATCATGAATCATCTGGTAGCTACGCAACTTAACGAGTGTAGAAAAAGTTACTGATTTTTGGCAGAATGCACGAATTCACCAAACGGAGATTTTACAGATGAAGCAGATGATTTTCTCCAACGCCGAGCAGACGGGCAAGTGCAAGCAGACCCGTCGTGAGCGGTTCCTGATCGAGATGGATCAGGTCCTTCCCTGAGTGGGCTGATTACCTTGATCAAAACCCATTATCCCGATGGCAAAGGTGGCCGACCGGCCGACCTGCCAACCCGTTGATGGCGATGAGGGTTTATATGATGCGAAACTGGTTCGGCTACAGCGACCAGGCGATGAAAGAAGCGCATTACTAGACCACCCATGCTGCGTCAGTTCGTCGTGTTGAGCCTGAAGCGTATTCACGACGCAACCATGCAGGTAACGCTGTTTGCCTTGGCAAGCCTGTGGATGACACGCAAACAGTTAAATATTGTAGGAGAGGTGCGCTTCTAATGCGGTAAATTAACCCCGCGAAGCTTCTCGCAAGGGCAAAGCCCTGCGATTAAGGGTAAAATAGCTTTTGCTTTTTGATGGGTGCTTTTTTTGAGCAGGCGAGAACAACAGCGAAAAATTCTTGACTACTTCAGACCCTCCCTAACTGCTGAACCAGTATCCAGTCAGACTGGCACCGCCCACTAATTCGCGCAAGCTTAGATGTGAATATGATGCATCTTTGGCAGCTTGATATCAGACAAGTAGGAACGAAAAACGTGAAAAATAAACCCGCTCGTCACTCAATTCAGACACCCGAACCTGTGATCAATGATTATAGTGATGCGCATACTGCGCATGGAAATTTGTTTGAACAGCCGGCAGGGCGTCCCACCTCAAAAGCTCTCTACTTACAGGTTAAAGAGCATCTGATTCGTCGAGTTTTAGCCGGTGAATGGCGCCCAGGAGCGTGCTTGCCTAGTGAAATGAAGCTGGCTGAAGGCTATGAGCTTAGTCAGGGTACCGTACGTAAGGCCATCGAAGAGATGGCAGTAGAAGGGCTTGTAACCCGGCATCCTGGGCGCGGCACGTTCGTAAGCACACATCGAGAGGATAATCAATCTTCTCGCTTCCGGCGGTTTTATTCGAATGAAGGGGCCCGAATTGCAGGAAGTGACAGCATTTATATCAGCTGCCAAAAGGCCAATGCCGACGCTCAGACTGCTGCCTTTCTAAAAATCAGTACAAATTCAGAGGTCGCCAAGATTGTCCGTGTTCGTCATCTTAAAGGGCAACCGGTGTTGCTAGAGACGATCATGCTGAACAGAGATCTTTGTCCTGAGGCGGAGCTAATGTTTGAGCAGAAAAAGCCAAGTTCGATCTATCTTGCTCTTGAACAGACTTACCACATCTTGATTACAAAGGTAGTTGAACGCCTCCGAGCACGCACGGCCAGCCAGGACGAACAGGAATTGCTTGGACTAGCCCCTAATAGCCCTGTATTAGAAGTAAAGCGCCTGTCATATAGTCTCGGTTGTGAGTGTGTTGAGTACCGCATTTTCGTTTGTGGTAGCAATGACATCCATTACTGGAATGAAGCAGGTTGACATCCCTCGGTCTGAGGCAAGCTGTCGCGTATTCCGATTCATGCTAATGCACCACCTGAGCGGGACAGAGTCGTGCAATGTCGCGTTATTTGCCTGGACGTAAAGCCGCTCTGCTGAGCCAGCTACTACAGCCGTTGAATCAGTTCGTGGCCGACCTGGCCCACCAGAAAGAAGAGTTCGAAGTGACCCTGTAATCATGGCGCAAACAAGGCAAGAACGGCGGCGCGGTGGTGCCCTTCACCCAGAAAAAAACCGATGACTGGCCGCCTGCCGCCAAGTTTGCCAGCTCTACTGGAAACGGCCTCACCTACAGATCGAGTTGAGCAATTATTGTCGTAGAAAAGGGTTTTTATCTGAACAGGTGAAGACCTTGTGCCCGGCCTCCATCATGGGCCTAGAGACAAGGCAGATCCAGCGCTGGGCATAATACGCGCGGGTTTGCGTGGACAAGACACGCATCCGTGAACTGATAAGTGATTTGCTGCGCAAGGACAACGCCCTGGCCGAGGCTGTGGCCATTTTGGTGCTGCAAAAGAAGCTCATCGTCTACTGGGGAGGCGGCAGCGAGGACAGCTGACCTTGCTGCAAGAACGGTAGTAATTCGTTCAGTAGCTGACCTAGGCCTTCGCCGATGGGAACGCAAGGCCATCACCTGCCAAAAGGGGGCTGGCGCTGCGCACCCGGCATTGCTGGACCAAGAAGACCGTCTTACCAGCCGATACCCGCACCACCAGCCTGCGCCCCGTGCCTGTAAATGCCCTGAGCCGCAGTGATTGCGCTGCAATCTTCGACCTGCGCAACAACCTGGAATATGCCCGTCTGCCGCCGAGTCAGATTGTCATGCGGCTGGCCGATTGGGCCGTTACCTGGCATTGGAAGCTACTTTTTATCGCATCCTGCGCGCCGCCAACCAACGGCATAGGCGCGGTTGTACCCAGACGCCGCGCACATTTACGACGCCCCCCAGCCATTCGGCAACGGCCGCCAATCAAGTCCGGTCGTGGGACATCACGTACCTGGCCTTGCCTGTGCGCGGGCAGCATTACTACCTGTACCCGATCGAGGATATCTACAGCCGCAAGGCCGTCGGCTGGGAGGTCCATGCACATTAAAGCGGCGAGAAGGCCATGTGAACTGCTGCAGCGCAGCGTCATCGGTGAAAGCTGCCGGTGCGAGCCATTGGTGCTGCACTCAGACAATGGCGCGCCGATTAGATCGGTGACAATGCTGACCAATATATACAAATTAGTGATCACCCCATCGCGCAGTCGCCCACGCGTCAGCTACGACTACCCCTACTCGGGGTCGCTGTTGAGCACCCTGAAATATAGCCCGCAATGGCCTAAGGACGGATGTGATGACGTTGAAGCGGGTCTGGGTGAACACCTTATGCACTGGTAAAAACATGAACATCGCCACAGCCGTATCCGCTTCGTAACCCCAGCCGAGCGCCACCGCAGCGACGATCTACAGGTGCTGGCCAAGCGGCATACGCTGTACCAACATATCTTCATGCACCTCGAGACGCAGGCCGGGTGCGACCTTAATCGAAGACCATTAGCATTGAATCGCAATTGGGCATTTCATGGAAAGCCGCTTGGCTGCTCGAGTAAAAGCTAATGTGAGCCATGCGTCAGCAAGAGGCTGTGCCGAATGACGGCCTTATCAGGCTATTACAACTTAAGGCGCGGAGCTATTTGCTCAGGATTAAAATACCTGCACCGGCCAGACTGGAGCATTCGTATGCATCCATGCTCTGCGGCTTGCATAAGATGTGTGCGCTGCGCTGGCGAACATCGCTATGCGGGGCTGCCAATACCGCCCCGAAGCTTGTTTGCATCCCATTGGGGGCGCACATTCCGACCGACCGTCTTGGGATGTGCGCCTAGCCTTTTGCGATGCGCACTTGAGTCATGACTCAGGCTAATCCAGCCTCAATCTGGTAGCGTTTAGCCAGGGTCTGCTGATGGTAATGCGTAATCTTCTGCGAAAAAATCCATTGGTTTGAGAGTCTGGATTCAACCGGTAGACGGCCCTCTGTCACCATTTCAAGCGTTGCACCTATTCAATTAATTCAGGTGTGGAAAGAAAAAGTGATGCAATCCGATCATATCTTATATAAGATATAATTATTCAGGCGCTGGTTGATCGCTGTGGCTTTACCGCCCGGCATCCGGTAAGCACAGCGTGAATATCGCTCAACGCTTTACGAGGGGATAGGCATGCTTTTGAAGGAAATAGCTACACGCTCTTGCGCTATCACTATTGGTGTATGCCCTGCAGAGGCGTTGGATACCGCGAAGCTGGCAATTATGGACACCATCGGTGTCACATTAGCTGGCACAAAGGCCGACAGCACGGCTACGGTATTACGTGCCGCACGGCGGGGGCTGGCGGAAGGGCCGGCTCTTCTGTTCGGTAGTAAGCGGCGAGTGGATGTTTACAGCGCGGCGCTTATTAACGGCACGGCAGCACATGCGCTTGATTTTGATGATTGCAGCAATACCTTAGGTGGTCACCCATCGGCACCAATCGTGCCGGCTCTATGGGCTCTTGCAGAAGAGCGGCGTGTTAGCGGAGCGGCTTTCTTGGCTGCGTATATTGCGGGTGTAGAGGTAGAGACCAAAATAGGGCGGGCGGTAAATTTTCACCATTACGAGAAAGGTTGGCATCCTACCGCCACGCTAGGAACCTTTGGCAGTGCAGCTGCTTGCAGTCATCTCATTGGTCTGACACCTGAGCAGACTGCAATTGCTCTCGGATTGGCTGCGTCCATGGCAGCTGGCCTCAAAGTCAATTTTGGCACAATGACCAAGCCTTTCCATGTCGGCCAGTCTGCGCGTAATGGTTTATTGGCGGCATTGCTTGCGGAAGAAGGAATGACAGCAAACATCGAAGCACTTGAAGCCCCGCAAGGTTTTTTCTCCGTTTATAATGGCCCTCAGACCTTTTTCCCTGAGCGTATCCTCGATACATGGGCGCAACCATTAGATGTCATTGAGCCAGGCATAGCTTTTAAGCGTCATCCTTGCTGCGCAAGCACTCATCCTGCCGTGGACGCCATGCTCAAGCTGCGGCAGGAGCACCGTCTGCGTCCAGCAGACGTTGCTCATGTACGCTCATGGACCCATCCGCGCCGGCTTAGCCATACTAATAGGCCCGATCCCCGTACCGGGCTAGACGGCAAGTTCAGCGTTCAATACGTAATCGCTCGCGCTTTAATGCACGGTATCGTCAGCCTGGATCATTTTACCGATGTGGCGGTTCAGGATCTGGCCGTACGTGAGCTTATGGATCGCATAGAGGCCGAACCGCATCCGAAATCAGTTTGGGAATCGAGTGAGCACTTTTTCGCCGAAGTAACTGTAACCACACGCTCTGGCGAGATCCTGAAAGCATATATCGATCGGCCGCTCGGCCGGGATCGTAAACACCCGTTGCCAGAGGGAACACTTGAAAATAAATTCAAGGATTGCGCCTCACAAGTAATAACAATTGGAAGTGCTGACCTATTGGCCGACAGGCTATTACAGCTAGAAGGTGAAGACATTCATGAACTGTCTGAGCTAATAGCTGCGAACACTACAGCTTAAAAATAACAGATGGAGAGTGATGCAATGAAAGCAGATCAAATTATTGACTACAAACCGGACGTAGTTGTCGTTGGTGCGGGCAATGCGGCATTATGCGCAGCGCTTTCAGCACATGAGAATGGCGCTCGAGTACTAATGTTAGAGTCCGCCCCTTATGAAGAGCGTGGAGGTAACTCGCACTACACGGGCGGGGCCTTCCGATTCGCTTATAACGGCGTAGAAGACCTTCGAAAGGTTTGCCCGAGCATGACCGATGACGAGCTCGAGAACGTTGATTTTGGCACCTATACTGAAGATCAATTTTTTGATGATATGTATGAATTGACTGAATACCGAACAGATCCCGATTTGTGCGAACTGCTGGTCAAAAGTAGCTTGGAGACTGCCAAGTGGGTGGTGAGTAAGGGCGTTAAGCTGCAGCCTGGGCTAGGGCGTCAAGCCTTTAACGTGGACGGTAAATTCAAGTTCTGGGGTGGCCTAGCCTTGCACATTTGGGGCGGAGGTGAGGAGCTTTTAAGGGCGCTGTATAAGACAGCGGAAGAGAGCGGCATTAAGATAGCCTTTGAGACACCTGCTGAAAAATTAATTCGTGATGATGACGGTAATGTAGCCGGTGTTATTGCACAGCAAGGTGGCAAGCGAATCGAGATTCGAGCCAAGGCTGTCATCTTGGCGTGCGGTGGATTCGAGTCGAACCCTGAGATGCGCGCGAAGTATCTTGGCCCAGGTTGGGATTCTGCCAAGGTTCGAGGCACCCGCTTCAATATGGGTGTGGGGCTGCAGATGGCACTGAATGTGGGAGCCTGCCCATTCGGCAACTGGTCTGGCTGCCATTCCGTTGCTTGGGATGTTAATGCACCACCTTACGGCGACCTAACCGTCGGCGATCAATTCCAAAAGCACAACTATCCATTTGGCATGTTGATAAATGCGAAAGGAGAACGCTACGTAGACGAAGGGGCTAATTTTCATAGCTATACTTATGCAAAATATGGCGGTGAGATACTTAAGCAACCCGGCATGTTCGCATGGCAGATTTTTGACGATAAGGTAACTCACCTCCTGCGCAGCGAGTATCGCATTCGCCGAGCGACTAAGATCGAAGCTAACACCTTGGAAGAGCTGGCCGAAAAAATGGACGGAGTGGATTCGCAAGCTTTTCTCAATACAGCTCGCGCCTTTAACGAAGCTTGCCAAACCGATATTCCTTTTAATCCAAATGTGCTGGATGGGCGCTGCACCACTGAGCTCGCTATCAACAAGTCCAATTGGGCTAACCCTCTCGATACGCCGCCTTTCCATGCTTATCACGTTACAACTGGGGTGACCTTCACTTACGGCGGCTTAAAAGTCTCGCAACATGCCGAAGTTGCAGATTTGTACGGAAACGTAATTCCGGGACTTTATGCGGCAGGTGAAATGGTCGGAGGCTTATTCTACGGCAATTATGCCAGTGGTACAGGCTTGATGTCTGGAGCGACATTTGGTCGCTTAGCTGGCAAGCACGCAGCCGGACGGGCACAGCCTGGCTAGGCCTGCGTGTTGTGATAGGGGCCGGGCTCGCCCCGGCTTTAATAAGTTCTAAAAACCTTAAAATCTCCATGGAGAAAATAATAATATGTATACTCCTAAAAAGTTCATAAAGTTCGTAGCGTCGGTTTTCGCCGTCAGCGTGGTTTCTTTTGCAGCTGTTGCAGCTGTTGCAACAGAGGAGGTAAGTTTTGATCGAGTTGAGCTAATTATCCCTTACGGTCCAGGGGGTGGCTCAAGCCTTCATGGCCGCCTTTATGCCATGGCATTAGAAAAGACTCTGCCTGGCAATCCAACAGTGTTAATCCGCAATATACCTGGTGCTGGCTCTGTGCGCGGCATTAATGAATTCCATAATGTTGCAAAACCAGATGGTAAGACGATTGCTTCTATTGCAAGCGGTACCTTCTTCAGCTACATCGTAGATAATCCTGTCGTTCGTTATCCACTAACTGAGTTTAATTCCTTTTTAAGTTCCCCCTTTGGCGTGATCATATATGCTCGAAAAGATCAGGCTGGAGGGCTAACGGGAAATGCGGTAGAGAACATCAAAGCGCTGCAAAAAACCCCACCCGTCTATGGTGGCCAGGATGCCACTTCTTCAGATATGCCCGCTCTGCTTGCCATGCATATGCTGAACATAAAGCCACGCACTCTCTTTGGTGTAAGTAATAATGAGGCACGTGGGGCATTTGAACGAGGCGAATTAACGCTAAATTACGACAATATGGCTTCATGGGAAACCGGTGTTGAGCCACTGATTAAAGAAGGAACAGCCGTCCCCTTATTTACGTTCGGCTTCGTGAATGAAAATGGAGAGGTTATCCGGGACCCAGTTGCACCACTTATTCCGACCTTCAATGAGCTTTATGAGGCAGTTCACGGCAAGCCGCTGGCTGGCATTGAGAAGGAAACCTGGATGGCGATGCTGGCAATTCGAGTAATGGCAGCGAAAGCCTTCGTTCTCCCTAAAGGTACACCACAGCACATTATCGATGTTTATAGCCAGGCAGCGCGAGAAGCTGATGCGGCTATTCAGCAGACCAGCCAAGGTAAGGCTATCCTCGGGCCATACCCCCAGACGTTCGGGAAGGAGGCTCAGCTCACCATGCTAGCGGCCGCAAAGTTCACCGATGAACAGAAGCAGTACCTCCGCGACTGGGCACGTGAAGTTTACGACGTCCAGTTCTAATAGGCTGCTTTGATAGCGGGGCCATGGGTCTCGCTGTTCGGCTGTCGCGTTGACGGCACTGTACACCCGCCGAGTCCTGTTTAATGGTGTGCGGTTGCCGATCACCCATCTATTGTAGGGGTTTATAATGGACGCAAGCATGTTCGAGTTTGCAGGCGCGGCGCTTGTCCAACTATTGACAGGACACTATTTTCTATTTCTCATCCTTGGGGTGGTTTTCGGACTCTGTGTGGGCATCTTGCCAGGCTTGGGCGGAATAGCTGGAATGTCTCTGATCTTGCCTTTCATCTTTGTATTGGATCAAGGCTCTGCCTTGGCTATGATCATCGGGCTAACTGCCGTTACTACCACCTCAGATACCTTTCCCGCTGTTCTAATGGGCGTTCCCGGAAGTTCCGGCTCGCAGGCCACAGTAGTAGATGGTTTCCCGCTGGCTAAATCAGGGCAAGGTGCACGAGCCTTGGCGGCCGCCTTTGGCGCGTCGCTTTGTGGCGGGCTTATCGGCGCGCTTCTGCTTTCAATGTCCATTTTGGCTGCTCGGCCGATATTGCTTTCTATGGGTTTTGGTGAGCAGCTTATGTTGGTGCTGTTAGCGTTGACTTTTGTTGGCATGCTTACAGGCCCAAGTATGCTAAAAGGCCTTGCTGCATGCGGCCTCGGCCTGTTAGCGGGCACTATCGGTACGTCTACAGCAACAGCCCAGTTGCGTATGACGTTTGGATCAGAATATTTGTACGACGGGATTCCCCTAGTACTCGTTGGCCTTGGTGTATTTGCGGTTCCAGAAATCCTTGATGTTCTCCGTCATCAGAAAACGATTGCTTCAAGAGAAGCCATAGGTTCCGGATGGTTGACCGGTATTCGTGACGTTATCCGCAATCGGTGGTTGGTCTTACGTTGCGGTTTATTGGGAGCTGCAGTCGGCTTCCTACCTGGACTTGGCGGAACAGTAGTTGATTGGATCGCATACGGGCACACGTTGCAGAGTACCAAGGACAAAACAAACTTTGGTAAGGGTGACATTCGCGGGGTTATCGGTCCGGAGTCAGCGAACAATGCTAAGGAGGGTGGGGCCCTTATTCCTACCTTGTTCTTGGGTATCCCTGGCTCTGGTACTATGGCTTTAGTCTTAGGCGCATTCGTAATTATTGGTATTACGCCTGGGCGGGCACTTGTCATTGACCATCTTGACACTGTTTATCTCATGATTTGGTCATTGGCGCTTGCGAATGTAATTGGCGCGCTAATTTGCATCGCCTTGTCAAAGCAAATTTCAAAAATTACCACTGTCCCTTATACGTTAGTTGCACCTTTCATGATGGTGCTCATATTTTTTGCAGCGTTCCAAGCAACCCGACACTGGGGTGATATGATCACTCTGGTGGCCGTGGGTTTACTTGGCGTTTATATGAAACGCTTTGGATGGCCACGGGCTGCATTGCTTATTGGTTTTGTGCTCTCATCACCATTGGAGGACGCTGTATATCGAACCGTCCAGATCTATGGCTTCGATGTCCTTTTGCGTCCAGTGGCAATGACGTTGTTTGCATTGTCAGCTATTTGCCTGTTCTTCGTACTAAGGGCCCGTAACAGCTCAGGCGATCAGGAGGTTACGGGGGCTTCGCGGAGGGTTCGGTTACCGCAAATCGCTTTTGCGCTACTTCTAGCTGGATTTGTAGCTTTTGCTCTTCTTGATGCTCGGAATTTGAGATTCCTTGCCTATGTTTTCCCAGTCTCAGCGGCCCTGTTTACCGGTGCACTAGTAGTAATCACTTTGGCACTGCTTGCTTTCCGGAGTGGGGCGCCCCGAATCTTTTGTGATACCGAGGCTGAGGACCACGCTGCAGGATCAGAATCACCACCGATGGCGCTTTATTTAGGCCTTTTCGCGGCATTACCTTTAATATCAGCACTAGTTGGATTTGTTTTAGCTGTCCCAGTCTTCTTATCCTTGTTTCTGCGCTTCATTGCAAAGATTTCATGGTTGCGATCGTTGTTTGGTGCCCTTGTCGCAACAGCAGTGATCTGGTCTTTGGGGTATTTATTGGTGCTGCATTACCCTGAGGGATTACTTCAAAACTATATTAATTTTCCAAACTAAGTTTCAGATTAAAAAAATTGCAGTTTATCAATGCTATTCAATGCAGAGAATATTTCTGCATTTCATTGGCATATATTGGTATGCAATAGAGCAAAATTTCGCACTAGTCCCTTTGGGAATTTTGGTATAACTAGGACTTGCATTGCCGCTGTAATACGGTAGTAATTGCATATATTTAGATGGAATTAATTATGACTTTACTTCTAACAAATGAAGATATCGCACCACTGCTGGATCCGGTCGCCATAATTAATGAGATCGACAGAACTTATTCGAATTTCGCACAGGGCAAAGGCGTCTGTGCCCCGCGCCTGGATTTACAGGCGGCCCAGAACCCAGCAGGCCAAGCCTATCAGTTAGGTGTTGCGGTGGGGCTCAGTGAGCAATACGGCGCACTTAGAATCAAATCAGACATGACTTTTCGACGCATGGTTGCCGGTCTGCCTCGGAAGGAGAAATACTGCATTGAGCCAGGTAGCTACTTCGGCTTGATCCTGCTGTTTTCACTCGATAATGGCGAACTGCTTGCCATACTTCACGATGGGCTAATTCAAAGGATGCGAGTTGGTGCCGATTCCGCTTTGGGGGCTCGCTATTTGGCTCGGGAGGATGCCTCCGTACTCGGAATTCTTGGCGCTGGCGGTATGGCGAAAACCCATCTGGAGGCTATCACTGCGATCCGACCAATCCACAAAGTTCGCATTTTCAGTCCTACAGAGGCTAACCGCGGTTGGCTGGCGGCGTATGGCCGCTCACGCGGCTTAGATGCAGTAGCTGTGGCGACTCCTGAGGCAGCGTTTCAAGGGGCTGACATCATCGCCGCCTGTACCAACGCTGTCGGCCCTGTTATTTCGGGACCTCAGTTGGAGCCGGGCATGCACATCACCGCCATTGGTGGCACGCTTGATGCTGGCGCCTCAGCACGTATCGACATCGCGTTGCGTCTAGGTACGGTTACAGCTCCTGTTGAGCTGCCGGAGTGGGGGGTGGAGGATGAATGTCTTTCGTTCGTTCCAAGCGCCGGAAAATCGGCAGCTGGCGGTACCCGCCGTTTTGCCGATGTCCCGCTGGATCGCCGAGTTATGCTAGGCGAATTGCTGCGCGATCGAAATCGTGGCCGGACCAGTTACGAACAAGTTACCTTTTCCGAACGCGGTAATATTCACGGCCTACAATTCGCTGGTGTAGCAGGGCTGGTATATGAGCGCGCGGTTGAGCGAGGGATCGGGTCGCTGATTCCTCCGAACACGTTTCTACAGAACATACGTAACTGAGAACACGTAACCATGAAAAAATCTTCTACAGTTACGAGCCCAATAAAATCCATACCAAGCGTTGCGGTCATTTGAAAGGCAAAGGGCTCGTTTTTCTGCTTGAGATGACCAATGAAAATTGAAACGGCGGTGGACGCGCCCTGCAGTTCCGACCTCATGATCATCGCCCGCCACGATGCGATCCCTACCTATGGCATAGGAATGGCTGTAAAGCTTGCAACGGCCTACGAGGCTGTCGGTGCCTAAGTCATATTCCTGGATGCAGTACGGGATGCGGTAATGTGGGAGATCCAGAAGTTGATTGAATACCACAGCTATTTAGAGATTGAGCGTCGATTTCTTTAGCAGGAGCGCATTGTGCGCAAATATTACATAAAGGACATGAAATGAATAACGCGTCTAATCACACCTCAAATAAGCAAAATGCAGCCACGATTCTTGCCGAGTATGCGGTTGGGCTTCGTTATGAGGATCTTCCCTCGCACGTTATAGAGTTGGCACGGCAATGTTTAGTGGATGCTGTAGCCTGCGCGGTGTTCGGTAAGAATTTCACATGGTCTCAAAAGGTCCTAGATTATGCTTGCGCCAACGGGACTGACGGCCCCTGTCAGCTACCCGGATTACCTGGCGTGCAGTTGTGCTTGCCGCAAGCGTCCTTGGCTCTTGGTACCTTTGGACACTCCTTCGAACTCGATAGTCTGCGCAAACCTGGGGCGGGCGTGCATCCAGGTGCGACGGTAGCTCTGCCTGCTTTTGCTGCAGCACAGGCTTACAAAGCAAGCGGCCGCGATTTGTTGGTGGCGATCGTAGCCGGTTGCGAGGTTATGTTCAGAATTGGCGCAGCGACATTACATACACCCGAGAAGGTTGGGTTCCATGCGCCTGGCTTGACTGGTCCATTTGGTTCAGCCACGGCTTGTGGCTTACTGGCCGGCCTGTCCGCCCCCCAGCTGACCAATGCCTATGGTATCGCCGGCTCACTGGCAAGCGGATTGCTAGCCTTTGCTCGGGCTGACCATGGCGGCATGATCAAGCGTCTACATTTAGGGCGTGCTGCTGAAAGCGGCGTGTTGGCAGCCAGTCTTGCTGGGGATGGTTATGAAGGGCCAGGCAGCGTATTGGATGGCACTTTCGGATTACTGGATGCTTTTTGCAGCGAATCCGATTCCACTCAGCTTACCAGGGGCCTAGGCGTCGAATACGAAATTGAGCGGCTGTGCATAAAACGCTATGCCTGCCATGTTACTGCTCAGGCACCGGTGCAACTTTTGCGTAACGAAATGGCTACTCACGGCTTCGATGGTCGAGATATCGATACGATTATCGTACGCAGTAGTGCCAAGGTTGTATCCCACCACAGTGACCTTGAGCCAAATGACATTATGCTCGCCCAATACAGCGTGCCTTTTACCCTTGCTATAGCAGCATACGCAGATCCCATTGATCCTCGAGTATTTAGTGAGGAGATTCTGCAGTCTCCTAGAGTCCGCGATCTGGCCAAGCGTGTAGAAGTAAGCGAGCGGACTGATGGGGCCGGAAAGGGATGGGGCGCTGAGCTCATCATCCGTCTGCATGACGGTCGCGAGTTTGCCGGGACACAAGAGAGCTTCCTTGGATGTCCAGAGGAGCCGCTATCGCGCAAACAGCTACGCGACAAGTTCGATGCGCTCTGTGTTGGACTTGGCCCCGCAGCCAGTTCGGCTTTGTTTCAGGTTCTTTGGGAAATCGAAGACGCTAGTGACCTGTCTCAGCTCCTTTCAGACTAGGGCGAGTGACTGGATGCAATAAATCATCCTTTCCACAGTGAAAACTGGAGTAGATTTGCAATGAAGGTTCTTGTGGCAGTAAAGCAGGTCATCGATTCCAATGTAAAGATTCGCGTTAGGCAGGACAAAAGCGGCATAGATCTTGCCAATGCAAAGAAGTCAATTAATCCTTTCGACGAAATTGCTGTAGAGGAAGCAGTACGACTTAAGGAGGTCGGAAAGATCGATGAAATTGTACTGGTATCCATCGGCCCAAGCCAAGCACAGGAAGCAATCCGCGTGGGGCTGGCTATGGGCGCTGATCGCGGCATATTAATTCAAGCGGAGTACCCAATCGAGCCGCTCAGCGTCGCTAAGCTTTTGAAGGCAGTGATAGCAGACGAGTTGCCGCAGATGGTTATCTTAGGCAAGCAAGCTATCGACGATGATTGCAACCAGACTGGCCAGATGCTGGCTGGCTTGCTCGATTGGGGGCAGGCAACGTTTGCCCAATCGATTAACTTGATTGAAGACGTAGTCGAAGTAACACGTGAGGTAGACGGAGGTTTGCAGACAATCAGACTAAATCTGCCGGCGATCATTACCACCGATCTGCGGCTAAACGAACCGCGCTATGTGTCTTTGCCAGGATTGATGAAAGCTAAGAAGAAACGAATCGATATTAAAGCTGTGAACGGCTTCGGCATTGATATTACTCCCCGCCTGCAAATCATCGAGACGAACGAACCCCCCTTACGCAAATCAGGAATAAAGGTTGCCTCAGCCATGGAGCTTGTGGAAAAACTGCGTAACGAAGCCTTCGTATTATGAGGACATTGCTATGAAAATTCTTTTACTTGCAGAACACGATAACTGCCACCTCAATAGTGCCACCGCGAGAACTGTTTCAGCTGCATCTAAGCTGGGGGGGGAGGTACATGTACTGATCGCCGGTTATCGTGCCAAGGCAGCAGCTGAACAGGCTGTAAAATTATCCGGTGTAGATCTCGTCCTATTAGCCGAATCAGTTTCACTTGAGCACATGTTAGCCGAGCCAACAGCTGCTTTGATTGTGGAGCTCTCTAGCCAATATGACATTCTCATGGCGCCTGCCACCGCCAATGGTAAAAATATAATGCCACGGGTCGCGGCCCTTCTTGACGTTATGCAGATATCAGATGTCATTGAGATAGTGTCGCCCGATACGTTTAAGCGCCCAATTTATGCAGGGAGCGCCATCCAGACACTGCGCTCACCAGAGCGAATAAAAGTGCTTACAGTACGTACGTCTGCTTTTGACCCGGCAGATACGGATGGAAGCGCTGGAATTCAGGTTATTGATTTTGTCCCTACTGCTACAGTGTCAATGCATATTGAGTCTCAGATCAACAATAGTGATCGTCCAGAACTAGGCGCTGCACGAATTATCATAGCTGGTGGTCGAGCTTTAGGTTCTAAGGAACGGTTCGATGAGGTGATCCTGCACTTTGCGGATAAGCTCTCTGCTGCAGTCGGGGCTTCACGGGCTGCTGTAGATGCAGGTTACGCACCCAACGATTGGCAGATTGGCCAAACGGGTAAGGTAGTAGCTCCCGACCTATATGTTGCCTGTGGTATCTCGGGTGCGATCCAACACTTGGCTGGTATGAAGGACTCAAAAGTAATTGTGGCGATAAATACGGATGAGGACGCACCGATCTTCCAAATTGCGGATTATGGCTTAGTGGCTAATTTATTTGAAGCTATCCCGGTTATAGAATCAGCGCTGAACCTTGACTAGAGCTGAGTCAAGCCTCGGAGTTTTTACTAACTTGTGAGCGCATGGTTGCAAGCTACTGCATGACCAATATTTTTAGGGAAACTCTGAAAAAGACTTCCTGATTTTGGCAAAATACCCGAATTCCACCCGCTGAGTCTTCCCAGTGAAGCAGATGACCTTCGCCGACGCCGAGTACGCCAGCAAGCGCAAACAGACCCGCAAGGAGCTGTTCCTGATCGAGATGGATTAGGTGGTGCCGTGGAAGGGCCTGATTGCTTTGATTGAACCGCATTATCCAAAGGGCCAAGGCGGCCGGCCGGCCGTCCTACCCGCTGATGGCGATCCTGCGAGTGCACCTGATGCAGAACTGAAGTGGTTGAATGGATGTGACCAGCCCAGTTAAGGAATAATACCCTGAACCTGGAGAACCTACATGACCACAAGAAAGCTGTACTCAAAAGAATTTAAGCTGGACGCCATCAGCCTTGTGCTGG
>Ga0314774_1000927_pt1 | contig 20615 bp, 17 predicted proteins | sample MetaGCBIA2018_FD_204515 | JGI IMG/M metagenome (GOLD analysis project Ga0314774, IMG submission 204515) | Cryopeg brine microbial communities from Beaufort Sea near Barrow, Alaska, United States - CBIA 2018 | ecosystem: Environmental > Aquatic > Marine > Coastal | place: USA: Alaska | collected...
GAGGGCTTGAACTAAGCTGAAGAGTATAATAGAAGAATGTATGGAGCAAAACGTGACAGTTTTGCTGATCATGTTCATGGTTCGAAAATGGTTTGATAATTGGTTTGTAACGACTTGTTCAGTCAATAATCCTCAATAGCTCAATGGTAGAGCACACGGCTGTTAACCGTGGGGTTGCTGGTTCAAGTCCAGCTTGGGGAGCTAAAGCACTTACTTAGTAAGTTCTTTTTTTCGCAAAGAATAATTAAGAATACATAAGGCCCGTTGGTCAAGTGGTTAAGACACCGCCCTTTCACGGCGGTAACAGGGGTTCAAGTCCCCTACGGGTCATTAAGTATTGGATTCAATTCTTAGGAGTTTTATCTTGGCTTATATGCCGACGTGGCTCAATTGGTAGAGCAGCTGACTTGTAATCAGCAGGTCATCGGTTCGAATCCGATCGTCGGCTTAGTATTTCCAAATTATTTAGTGTGAGGGCCATTAGCTCAGTTGGTTAGAGCATCCGGCTCATAACCGGATGGTCCGGGGTTCGAATCCCTGATGGCCCACTTTTTATAATTTGGCCTGGTAGCTCAGTTGGTTAGAGCGCCGCCCTGTCACGGCGGAGGTCGAGGGTTCGAGTCCCTTCTGGGTCGTTCAAAATATTTATTTTGACGACATAATATAATTTCATACCCAGGGTGCATAGCTCAGCTGGGAGAGCACCTGCCTTACAAGCAGGGGGTCACAGGTTCGAGCCCTGTTGCGCCCACTACTGAGAATCGCTGTTCTTAGTATTCACATCATATGCCCGAGTGGCGGAATCGGCAGACGCACAGGACTTAAAATCCTGCGAGGTTAAACTCGTACCGGTTCAAGTCCGGTCTCGGGCATATTTACAATTTCCTATATTTAGATATTGTTATATTAATTTAGAGTCGTACCTACTTTTATAGGAATAAACAATAATTATGTGTTTGTAGCTCAGCTGGATAGAGTACTTGGCTACGAACCAAGGGGTCGGAGGTTCGAATCCTCTCAAGCACATGCTATAATGAGTCTAATGATTACCCTTGATGGTGGTCGTTAGGCTTGCTTTTTGTTATATGGAGATATTTCAGAAGATATAGATGCAAGCAATGTGAATCAAAAATTAATTTAGATTACTTATTATAAAAAACCAGAATTTACTTTTATCTGATGGACTTGTATGGTATTATAATTCAAGTATAGATGTAAAAAGATATACCTCATTTGCTGAAGGCTATGGTGGTTTTGATGAGTTTTTAACAAGCTTATTATTACTTGATTTATTAAAGAACACATTCAGAAAAACCATTGATTTTATTGTTGGAAGGAGTTGGTAGTATGGAAATTGAACCGAATCGGTATAACAAATTTATGCTGCCAAGAATGGTAGCTATATAAGGAGGGTTATCATTGGACAATACAACGATTACAATTGAAGAATTAGAAAATCTGGTAAAAGAAAAAAAATATACTGAAGTCAAACATTATCTGTTAGAAATGTTACCAGCCGATATTGCTGAATTAATTGATGAAGTGCCTATTAGGGATGCGTTGATTGTTTATAGATTATTGCCTAAAGATATGGCAATTGATACGTTTCCTTTAATCGAAGTTGAAAGACAATCCGAATTAACATCTCTTGTAAGCGATCAAGAGTTAGGTGAAATTATTGAAGAACTATTTTTTGATGATATGATTGACCTTATTGAAGAAGTTCCTGCAAGTCTTGTTAAAAAGATACTTAGAAGTACTTCACCTGAAAAAAGAAAAATGATAAATCAGTTTCTGAATTATCCGGAGGATTCAGCGGGTAGTCTAATGACTATCGAGTTTGTTGATCTTAAGAAAAACATGACGGTTTCTGATGCGATCAAACGAATTAGAAAAACAGGAGTTGATAAAGAGACGATATATACTTGTTATGTCGTTGGAAATCAAAAAAAACTTGAAGGTATTGTATCTTTGAAAAATCTTGTGTTATCAGAAGGCAATATAAGAGTTAAAGATATTATGACAGATGATTATATTAGTGTTGAAACACAAGATGATCAAGAATATATTGTTGATGTATTCAAAAAGTATGATTTACTTTCATTACCTGTAGTGGATAAAGAAAAACGTCTAGTTGGGATAATAACAATCGATGATATCGTTGATGTTATTGAAGAAGAAAACACGGAAGACTTTCATAGGATGGCAGCGATGTCACCTTCAGATGATGAATATATGACAATGACACCTTTTGAACTAGCTAAAAAAAGGATTTTTTGGTTAGTAATTCTTATGTTCTCAGCGACTTTGTCTCAATTTATTGCAGAGAAATATGGGAACTTAATGGCTCAATTTACTATATTAGCAGCGATTATGCCTATGCTAATGAGTACAGGTGGTAATGCCGGTGCACAATCATCCACTCTTGTAATTCGTGGAATCACTTTAGGTGATATTGAATTTAGAGACTTAATTAAAGTTATGTGGAAAGAAGTAAGAGTTGGAGTATTAGTTGGAACAACACTTGGCTTTCTTAATTTCTTAAGGATTCTATTATTTTCTCGTGACATTAGAATTGCAACAATTGTGGGATTTACACTTATTGGGACAACGACCATGGCAGCGTTAATGGGAGGGTTGTTACCGATTTTAGCAAAAAAAGCTAATTTAGACCCTGCTTTAATGGCAAGTCCACTTATAACTACCATTACAGATGCTACAACATTGATTATATTCTTTAGTATAGCTACATACATATTGATAGGATGATCATAATGAGTTATTACTAAAAGTTGAATAAATGACAAATTAATTCAAAGCTGCGGTAGTTGATATTATCGTAGCTTTTGTGTTTGAGTTAGTTACTTTTCTAGCTTGAATCTAATAACTAATTCACAAACATACGATATCAAATGTATGCTTGTAAATTAGTATTTGTATGTTATAATAAAAGTAATGATAGTGAGGGTTATCACTACTGACGGATTCTAAGTCTCGGTTCAAATAGAGTAATTGTTTTCTGATTATCTAGTAATTTATCTAGAAGATTTGCATTCCCATATAAAAGAAATGAATATAAAAATCTAGCAAAGCATAGATATGTTTTGTCTAAAAATGATTAAAATTTAAACTATAGGAGGATTTAACTACAAATGAATTATTCGAAAATGAAAGTAGCTGAGTTACGTGAATTAGCTGCTGAATTAGGCATTCTTAATGCTAAAAATTTTATTAAAGTTGAACTTGTACAGCTTCTGGCAGATATTGATAAGAAAAGAGAAGAAGATGCCACCAAAAAGCGTAAAAAGTCAACAAGAGAGTATGAAACAAGAGAATTGAATTATTCCGAAATATCACAACAACAGAAAATCAAGAAACCAAGTACAGATGCGAATGTAGAAATATTAGAAAAGGTTACGGAAAATCTAAAAACTGAGTCGAATGAAAAGACATTTCCAACAACTGCTAATAATAAGATTGCATCTGATGAAAGTTCAGATAATAAAGGCGAAGTTGCGTCTGGAAACAGTACAGATGATATTAGTCAAAGTGGAGAATCAAGTCATAAGGACAAGAAAAAGCATGATAAAAAAGCAAATGAATTAGATAGTGGTCAGGTAGCCTATGGGATTCTAGAAGTATTACCCGATGGCTTTGGATTTATCCGAAGTGATAATTATATGCCAGGTGAAGATGATGTGTATGTATCTCCATCGCAAATTCGTAGATTTTCACTTAGAACTGGAGATATGATTGAAGGGAATATTCGTGTTCCGAAGGAAAAAGAAAAGTTTAGAGCACTTTTATTTGTGAAGAGTGTCAATGGGGATGAACCAGCGAAAGCAGCATATAGACCTAAGTTTGCTGAATTAACACCCATTTTTCCTAATGAAAGATTAAATTTAGAAACAAGTTCAGATAACTTTGCACTTAGATTAATGGATTTTGTTGCACCGATCGGTAAAGGGCAAAGAGGTATGATTGTGTCTCCACCTAAAGCGGGTAAAACGACGTTGATTAAAAAGGTAGCCAATGCAATAACAAAGAATCATCCTGATGTAGAACTTATCGTTTTACTCATAGATGAAAGACCAGAAGAAGTTACTGATATCAGACGATCTATCGTAGGTAAGAATGTTGAAGTTATACATTCTACATTTGATGAATTACCTGAACATCATAAACGAGTTGCTGAAATGGTATTAGAGCGGGCAAAACGTAGTGTTGAACAAAAGAAAGATTTAGTTATTCTTTTAGATAGCATCACAAGATTAGCAAGGGCTTATAACCTAGTTATTCCACCAAGTGGACGTACATTGTCAGGTGGTTTAGATCCTGCTGCATTACATATGCCGAAGAAATTTTTTGGAGCAGCAAGAAATATTGAAGAAGGTGGGTCACTTACTATATTAGCCACTGCTTTGGTCGATACAGGCAGTAAGATGGATGATGTTATCTTTGAAGAATTCAAAGGAACTGGTAACATGGAATTAGTACTTGACCGAAAACTCCAAGAAAAACGAATTTTCCCAGCAATCGATGTTAGTAAATCGGGAACTAGACGAGAAGATTTATTATATTCAGCAATCGAATTAGAAGCGGTTACAAAACTTCGAAAAGTTTCAGCGAACATGCGGGCGGAAGATGTTATTGACAGTATGCTTAAAGTATTTGTTGATACAAAAACCAATCACGAGTATGCAACTAAATTATCAAAGAATATACTGAATAATTATTAGATTGCATATTATAATCAACGGTTTATATATATGTATATACACGTAGAATTTATATTTAACACATATGTAAATCAAGATAGTAGTGATACAAAAGAACTAATATTTACACTTATAAACATATTGCATTAGGTATACAACTATGTTATACTATGTAAGCTGTCTTTGTGAAAGTGAATTTGCAAGATAAGAATCTATTTATATAGCAGAAAGTATTGAAAGAGGTGAAAAGTATGAGAGAAGGAATTCATCCAGAATATCATCAAGCATCAGTAACTTGTAACTGCGGAAACGAGTTTGTTACTGGCTCAACAAATGAAGCAATTCATACAGAAATTTGTGCAAAATGTCATCCATATTACACTGGAACGCAAAAAGCTGTTCAAGCACGTGGACGTATTGATAAGTTCAATAAGAAATATGGCGTTAAAAACGACGAAGAGTAAATATGATAAAAGTTGAGTTTATACTCAACTTTTATTTTTTTGTCATTAAAGGTAAAACAAAATGATGGAAAAAGCAAATAGATTGTGGCTTATACGTCTTTACCTTTAAGTTAGACTAGTATATAATAGATAATGGCGATTAATCCGAGAAAGAGAAGTGACTATATGAGTAAATCAAATGTAGGTGGACAAGCTGTCATTGAAGGCGTTATGATGAAAAACGAAGACCTTTATGCAGTTGCGATAAGAAAACCGGACAATGAAATAATAATAGATAAGAAAGAATATGTCAGCTTAACTAAACGATTCAAGTTTCTAGGAATACCATTAATTAGGGGTATAGTAGCCTTTGGTGAATCGATGGTTATGGGAATGAAAATTCTTACGTATTCGGCTGAGTTTTTTGAAGTCGATGATGTAGAAGAATCAAAATTTGATCAATGGATAGCAAAAACATTCGGAGATAAGGCTGACAGTGTTATCGTTGGTATTTCTGTTGTGTTGGCAATGATCATGGCGATGGGGTTATTTGTATTGTTACCGCTAGGCCTTTCGCAACTAATGAAGCCTTTATTTCCGGCTGATATGAGTTGGTTGGTGAATTTCGCAGATGGTATTATTAGAGTTGTTGTATTACTTCTATATATTACTGCGATTTCTAAAATGAAAGATATCCAGCGTGTGTTTCAATATCACGGAGCAGAACATAAATCAATTCATTGTTATGAAAGTGGATTAGAATTAACAGTTGAGAACGCAAGAAAACAAACTAGAATGCATAAGAGATGCGGAACTAGCTTTTTATTATACGTAGTTGTTATTAGTGTGTTTGTTCTGACACTTGTAAATCCATCAACTTTATGGATGCGATTTGTTGCACGAATTATCTTATTACCATTTATTGCAGGACTTTCTTATGAAGTTCTAAAACTTTTAGGTAATAGTAGCTCGAAAGTTTTGGATATATTTACTAAACCAGGTTTAATGCTACAAAGAATGACGACTCAAGAACCAGATGACTCACAACTTGAAGTTGCGTTAGCTTCTTTGAAGGCAGTGTTATATGAAACAGCTGATGAGACTGAGACTAAGAGTGAGAGTGAGGACCGACTAGAGCTTGCTGATGAACTATAAAGTATTTCAATTATTAAAACTGGGTAAAGAGCGATTACTAAAAAGCAAATTACCTGAAATAGAAGCAAGATTCTTAATGGAATTTTTATTAAAGAAGTCTTTTACTGAGTTGATTAATTGTTATCAAGATGACGTTGATGAATCAATTGTTGAAAAGTACCATGATCTGATTCAAAAAAGATTAACTGGAATTCCATTGCAACATATCACGAATGAACAGTATTTTTATGGCAATAGTTATTATGTCAATGAGCATGTCTTAATACCCAGACCTGAAACTGAAATGTTGGTTGATAGTGGAATTGAGTATATAACCCAGAGATTTCATAAAGGGAAAAGACATTTTCGTGTTGTTGACATGTGTACAGGTAGTGGATGCATTGCGCTAAGCATTGGGAATTATTTTGCTAATGAAGCAAGTAAGTTTCAAGATATTGACTTAGAGATTTTAGGAGTTGATATTTCAAAAGAGGCACTTAAAGTAGCAAGAATGAATAGTAATAATATTTATCATAATAATAGTGTATGTTTTGTGGAAAGTGATTTGTTCAAGAATGTTACTTGGAGTGATATTGACTTGTTTCTATCTAATCCACCATATATTACACCAGATGAAATAAACAATCTTTCATCTGAGGTTAAAGATTATGAACCAATTCTCGCCTTAGATGGAGGGAATGACGGACTTGAGTTTTATAGATTAATATCTTCTGAAAGTTTTGATAAACTGGGCGAGGATAGTATGATTATATATGAAATTGGACATGGTCAAATGACGGATGTCATTAAGATATTAGAAGATTGTAATTACAAGGGAGTTAATGGAAAAATGGATTTTCAAAATTTAGAACGATTAGTTTATGGAATAAAACTGAATAAGCCGGATTAGCTGGTTTGCCTTAATGTTGTTATGGCGATAGGCCATAGATGAATTTAAATTTGTAGAAACTATTAAATCAAACACTAAATAGAGGTGAAACTATGTTAGATAAATTAGAAGGACTTATTGAAAGATACGAGTTTTTATCAGGACAGATTAATGATTCTGATATTATTGCTGATCAAACTGAATGGCGTAAATATATGAAGGAATACTCAGATTTGGGTCCTTTAGTCGATAAATATAACGAATATAAAGAGAATAAAGAAACAATAGAAGAATCATTAGAAATGGTTAAAGAATCAGATCCTGAAATCGTTGAAATGGCGAAAGAAGATCTAAACGAAGCTAAAGAGAATATTGCTAGAATAGAAGAAGAATTAAAGGTTCTTCTTCTTCCTAAAGACCCTAATGATGATAAAAATGTTTTTGTTGAAATTCGTGGTGGAGCAGGTGGTGATGAAGCCGCTCTTTTTGCAGCATCATTGTATCGTATGTATACAAGGTTTGCAGAGCGGAATAATTGGAAAGTTGAAATTGTCAACTTAAATGAAAATGGCATTGGTGGTTTTAAAGAAGTGATTTTTATGATTGAAGGTCAAGGTGCATACTCAAAACTCAAATATGAAAGTGGAGTTCATCGTGTACAAAGAGTTCCTGCAACTGAATCGAGTGGACGTATTCATACTTCGACAGTAACAGTTGCCATGATGCCAGAGGTTGAAGATGTTGAAGTAGAAATAAATCAAAATGATATTCGTGTTGACGTATTTAGATCATCAGGTAATGGTGGACAAAGTGTTAATACGACTGACTCAGCGGTGCGTATAACCCATTTGCCATCGGGATTGGTAGTATCATGTCAAGATGGGAAATCGCAACTTAAAAATAGAGATAAAGCGATGAAGGTTTTAAGGTCAAGATTATATGATATGGAACTTGAAAAGCAACAGAGCGATATCTCAGCAGATAGAAAAAGTCAAGTAGGAACCGGCGATCGCAGTGAAAAAATAAGAACTTATAATTTTCCACAGGGGCGAGTAACTGATCACAGAATTAAGCTTACACTCCACAAATTAGATGCAATATTAGATGGGGACATATATGAACTTATTGACAGTTTAATAACAGCAGATCAAGCTGAAAAGCTTAAAAATATTGAGAGTGCTATTTAGGAGGCGAAATAGTGGATTTTGCAGAGATGTATGAACATGCTGAAGAATTCTCGTTCTTATTAGAAATAGCTTTAATACTATTGGCAGCTTCTATTGGAGGAGCAATTTCCAAGAAATTTAAAATGCCGCCTGTATTAGGGCAGATTCTGGTAGGTATTATTATTGGACCTACTGTTCTTGGGGTATTAGAAGGTGAAGATGAATTAATTCATATTATAGCTCAATTAGGTGTAGTATTCTTAATGTTCCTTGCAGGTCTTGAAACTGATTTAAAAGAATTGAGATCGTCAGGTAGAGGCGCCTCAATGATTGCGTTTGGCGGAATGGCATTACCTTTTGCCTTAGGAACAATCATTCCATTAGTTTTCTTCAGTCAATACATTCCAGGTGAAACAGATAATCAAAAAATATTAGGTGCCATTTACATTGGCACTATTTTGACGGCTACATCCGTAAGCATCTCTGTGTCGGTTCTACGTGACATGAGACAACTTGGCTCTAAACAAGGCATATCAATCTTGGGTGGAGCCATTATTGATGATGTTCTCGGTATCATTATGTTGGCTGTAGTATCAGGTATAGTTAGTCCTACAGGTGAAGGCGATATTCTGGGATTACTGATAAGAATGTTGTTATTCTTTGTTCTTTCTATCATAATTGGATTCATTGTCAGTAAATTGATTACAAGATTTGCTCAAGGATCTCATTGGAGAGACCGAATTATTACATTATCAATAGTAGTATGTTTCTTGTTCTCATTTGGTGCTGAATTATTTAGTATTGCCTCTATTACGGGAGCTTATGCGGCAGGTGTTATATTCGCATCAACACCCTATAGACATCGTATTGTTGACAAAATTCAAACAATCGCGTATTCTTTGTTTACACCAATCTTTTTTGTAAGCATTGGTCTTAGTGCAAAGATTACGTCTGAAGTTCTTGATTATGTCGTTTACGCACTTATTATAGTTGGTGTTGCAGTTCTTGGAAAACTGGTTGGCTGTTATTGGGGAGCTAAAGTATCGGGATTTTCGAAGAAACATTCGATGCAAGTGGGCATAGGTATGATTGCCAGAGCAGAGGTGGCCCTTATTGTTGCAAACCAAGGTTATAGAAGCAATATAATTGGTATGGAAACTTTTACTAGTATCGTGTTATTAGTTGTTATATCAACGATATTTACGCCATTGCTTTTGAAAATGTCATTTAAGGGTGAACCACCTGTTATTATGGCAAAATTTGTAGATTAGTGTTATAAGTTTAGCAATAAAGGAGTGAGAGAAATGTTTGCATTATTTATTGTACTGAATGAACCTGAATTTCTACCACAGGTTTTATATAAGATTAAACAATTAGATATTAGAGGTGCTACTGTTATTGATAGCATGGGTGCAGCTGCAATCAGTAAAGATATGTATAATATTCCCCTTATAGGTGGATTAATGAAATCAATTGATGGAGATACACATTACAATAAAACAATTTTTTCTGTGATTGAAAGAGAAGAACAAGTTCAAAAAGTAATGTACCACATCGAGAAAATTCTTGGGGGCGATATGAAACGTCCAAATAAGGGAATTATGTTTGTTGTGCCAGTAACTCATATGCGTGGAGGTGAACTTAATAGACATATCATTAGTCGCGAGAACAAAAAGTTCATGAGCCAAGAATTCACAAATGAATATTATTAATTGGAGGTTAATATGCAAGAACAATATGTATTAGTATCTGTTATTAATAGCACAAAAGCCTTTAAAAAAGTCAAGAAAAAACTTAGCGAAATTGGTTACGATCGATTTACAGCTATTGATTCGATTGGTTCAACTGAACTGTTAAATGACATGGAGTTTTCAAACATGTTTTCGAACTCATTAAGTGAGATGGATAATAATAATTACAATAAAACACTTTTGTTAGTTTTGCCGAATGAAGAACAAGTGGAATTTGTTATGGATGAACTTGAAAAAATACTAAATATGGACCCTAAGAAACCAGGAAAAGGGATTATGTTTACATTCCCTATCATAACAGCTCAAGGTGTTCGATTTGATGAAAAAGAGACAATGAATAAAGATGAAGAAGAATAACTTTAATAAGTTGATTTAATATAAAAAGGACTCTTATGATATGATACCTCCTAAGTAGATTAAGTGATTTAATTAATTACTTTGTCTACTTTGGAAGTAACAGTTCATAATGAGTCCTTTTGCTATTTGAAATGAAAGTCCTAATTTGAATTCAATGGAAAGAAGCATCCTGCAAAATGTTAAGCAATCTTACCTGCTGGTCATAAACCTTCGGTTTATTGCTCGCCCATGCAATCGGTCTGCGTTACGAAGTTTTGCTGACGTAAAAACGTGGCGAAGCCACTCGTCGTGAAACGGTTTATAATCTGTAAGTGTTATCTGAGATTACACTTGGTTTATTTAACTTTTTAGCAGCATATAAACGTTTACCAGTTAAATTGATAATATCATGTATGTTACCAAAGGGAAGACTTTCCTTAAATCGACTTACGCCAATGCTTGCAGTAAGTTGTATTTCAGTACCGTCAGATTTGAATTTATGTTTGGCAAAGAGTTCTAAAATGCTATTTGCAATATCAATACATTCTTCGTAGGTTGTCTTTTCAATTAAGATGGAAAATTCATCGCCGCCATATCTGAATAAACGAGTCGTATTGGATTCGACTTTTTTCATTAACATTGATGCAAAGGCTAATGCTTTATCACCGTACTTATGGCCATAATTTGAGTTGAGTTCTTTGAAATTATTCATGTTCACTAAGATTAAGACATGTTCTTTGTTAGGTACACTCATTGAATTCATTGCTTCTTGATAGAATAAATTCATAATTTCATAAAATGCTTTTGCATTCTTAAGATTAGTTAAATTATCGATTCGACTATCCGACGAAAAATCGTTTTTAATCATTTCTTTCTTGATCCTCTGTTGTTTAGTTTCTTTATTATCATTAACCGAAGCTACACTAAGTGAATGACCCCAGGTTCCAATAATATTACCTTCATGATCATATAGAGGATATTTGGAACTGACAACATAAGAAACGAGATCACCAGCCCAAGTTTCTTGTTCGATTTTACCCAGGATTGGTTTTCCCGTTCGGATAATTTCTTGTTCATCATTATAAGCTCGTTGAGCATGTTCTTTAGTGAAGTAATCAAAGTCAGATTTGCCTATACATTCTTCAGCACTATCAACATTGAAAAGCTTTAGTTGATATTTACTAAGTGCTACAAATTTAGAATCTAAATCTTTGAAATATATAGATTCACTTGTATTGTCGAGGAGTGCTTGTGCTATGATCGACTTAAGTTCATTTGGATCTTTGTTAAAAGGAAATTGACTCAAACGGATACACCTCTTCTCGTTTTATCGTAATAAGAATGGATACTCTAAAACTATTATATCATATTGTCGAGATATGTTAAGTAAATATATAAAAAGAAATCGAAAATAAGAAATGAAAAATGGTAAATATCGCGAGCCTTTATACAAAGCATCAAGATTAAAAGTATTATGAACATAAGTTAATATAAAATGTATAGTAAAAAAAATGACAGAGAATGTGTTGAATAACAATAAAAAATGTGATGAATAACGACAAAGAATGTGATGAATAACAATAAAAATGTGATAAAAAAATAACAATGTATATTGTAAAAGACAAATGGATGTGTTATTATATTGTTGAATCAATAAAAAAACAAGAAAAAAGCAAGAAAAATCTTATCAAACTTGATAAAAACATGGATTCATGGTTGAATTCATAAAAAAACTATTGGCAAATGCGTTTTGTAACGAAACGCATTGTTAAAATTATAACAATAACAAATAATTATTTCACAAAAGAGAGGTATAGTAATGAATAAAATTACAAATTTAGAAGAACTTAAACAACAAATGATTGACATTAGAAAAGCACAGGCGATTTTTGCCACTTACACGCAAGAACAAGTAGACAAAATTTTCAGACAGGCAGCCTTGGCTGCGAATGGTGCAAGAATCAAATTAGCCAAACATGCAGTTGAAGAAACGGGAATGGGTATTATAGAAGATAAAGTCATTAAAAATCATTTTGCATCAGAGTATATTTATAATCAATATAAAGATGAAAAAACTTGCGGAGTTATAGATAGAGATTCTGCGTTTGGAGTTACAAAAATTGCAGATCCTATTGGTGTCATTGCTGCAATAGTGCCAACGACGAACCCTACATCAACAACAATTTTTAAAGCACTTATCGCATTAAAAACCAGAAACGGAATTATTTTTTCTCCGCATCCTAGAGCTAAAAATTGTACGATTGAAGCTGCGAGAATAATATTGGAAGCTGCAGTAAAAGCTGGGGCACCAAAAGGTATTATCGGTTGGATTGATGAACCAAGTGTCGAATTATCAAGTGCAGTGATGCGCGAATCTGACTTGATATTGGCAACAGGCGGCCCTGGTATGGTTAAGGCAGCTTATTCATCCGGAAAGCCTGCAATTGGAGTTGGTGCAGGAAACACACCGGCAATCATTGATGAAACGGCACATATTAAAATGGCTGTTAGCTCAATCTTATTATCAAAAAGTTTTGACAATGGTGTCATATGTGCTTCAGAGCAAGCAGCAGTGGTTATCGATAGTGTTTACGATGAAGTTAAGGCTGAATTTGCTGAGCGGGGAGCATATATACTTAAAGGAAAAGAAACAGATGCAGTTAGAAAGGTGATTGTAATTGATGGTCGGCTAAATGCCAATATTGTTGGTCAATCAGCTTTTAAAATCGCAAAAATGGCTGGAATTACTGTGCCTGAAGAAACAAAAATTCTGATTGGTGAAGTGAAATCTGTAGAACTCGAAGAACCCTTTTCACATGAGAAATTGTCACCAGTCCTTGCAATGTATAAAGCGAAAACTTTTGAAGAGGCGTTGGATAAAGCTTCAAGACTTATTGAGCTTGGAGGTCTAGGTCATACTTCTGTGTTATATACAGATCAAATGTCTCAGCAAAAGCGGATTGATGCATTTGGTGCAAGGATGAAAACAGGTAGGGTTATAGTTAATATGCCCGCTTCTCATGGTGCTATTGGGGACTTGTTTAACTTTAAGCTAGCACCTTCATTAACATTAGGATGTGGAAGCTGGGGTGGAAATTCAATAAGTGAAAATGTTGGAGTTAAACATTTGATAAATGTTAAAAGTGTAGCAGAAAGGCGAGAAAATATGTTGTGGTATCGTGTACCGGAAAGAGTTTACTTTAAGTCTGGATGTTTAGGTATTGCTTTAGACGAGTTAAAAGATTTGGGACGTAAAAAGGCGTTTATTGTAACTGATAAAGTTTTATACGATTTAGGTTATGCCGAAATAGTAACGACTCAATTAGAAAGTTTAGGAATTGACACAAAAGTATATTATGATGTTGAACCGGACCCTACGCTTGCAACGGCTAGAAAAGGCGCCAAAGAGATGTTAAGTTTTCAACCGGATACAATTATTGCGCTTGGTGGTGGATCACCAATGGATGCAGCGAAAATCATGTGGACATTGTACGAACACCCTGAAGTGATTTTTGAAGATTTAGCTATGAGATTCATGGATATACGAAAAAGAGTATATAAATTCCCTGAGCTAGGTAAAAAAGCAATGATGGTTGCAATACCAACTTCAGCAGGTACAGGATCAGAAGTAACACCGTTTGCAGTAATTACAGATGAAAAAACAGGTGCAAAATATCCACTGGCAGATTATCAATTGACACCCAATATGGCAATTGTTGATGCAGAACTTATGATGAATATGCCTAAAGGTTTAACGGCTGCTTCAGGGGTTGATGCACTTACACATGCGTTAGAGGCTTATGTATCAGTATTGGCTTCTGAATTTACAAATGGTCATGCACTTGAAGCAATCCGACTTGTTTTTAAATATTTACCGGATGCTTATAATGAAGGAACGATCAATATTAAAGCACGTGAAAAGATGGCACATGCTTCAACGATAGCAGGAATGGCTTTTGCAAACGCATTTTTAGGAGTATGTCACTCTATGGCTCATAAACTAGGGGCCGCTCATCATGTTCCTCATGGTGTTGCCAATGCAATGTTGATTAATGAAGTGATAAGATTCAATGCTGTTGATAATCCATGTAAACAAGCAGCCTTCTCACAATATAAATACCCGAATGCAAAGTGGAGATATGCTAAGATTGCTGACTATCTTAATCTGGGTGGTACAACAGAAGATGAGAAGGTGGATTTATTGATTGGAAAAATCAATGAACTTAAAGACGCAGTGGGAATTCCAAAATCCATAAAAGACGCAGGTGTTTCTTCTGAAAAGTTTTATGCTTCTCTTGATGAAATGAGTGAAAATGCATTTGATGACCAATGTACTGGTGCAAATCCAAGATATCCGCTTATTAGTGAAATAAAGGGCTTGTATATGAATGCGTTTGAAAGTGAAATGAAGTAAAAGTTTCATGGAAATAGTATGCCATACCAATAAAGTTATTATTAACTAATAGCCATTATCATAAATGCTATGCTATAATATTTTTGAGGTGATATATGTGATAATGAAAAATCATAAAAAAATATTATTGGCTGTAGCGTTTATAATATTATTAGTACTTTTTTTGGTATTTGATGTGTATAGTTATATAGGTCTTGATCAAATGGGTAATTTAAAAGAATGAATGTTATCCTTTGGAATATTTGGCCCTCTCATATATATTGCATTATATTGGATTTCCTGTTTATTCTTTTTACCCGGACTTCCTATTACAATTGTTGGCGCCATTGTTTTTGGACCAATACTTGGTACAATTCTAATATCAATCGGATCAACAACTGGGGCAACCTTATCATTTTTGTTCGCGAGATATATCGGTCGCGACTTTATTGTAAGAAAACTTGGGAAAAATCCGACATATGAAAAAATAGATCAAGGAGTTAAAAAGCAAGGTGCAAGAATGTTAGTGATTACAAGACTGGTTCCAGTTTTTCCGTTTAATGTACAAAATTATTTATATGGATTAACAGATATCAACATTTTCACTTATATGTTCATTTCTTGGTTATGCATGTTACCTGGGACAATTGCGTATGCATTTTTAGCTGGAGCAATAGTAAGTGGAAATGGAGACGTAGGGAAAACCTTCATCTACTTAGGAATAGGAGCCATATTTTTAGTTGCAGTATCTTATATTCCAAAGGTTCTAAACAAAGACTAGAGAAAGCTATTAGCTATCTCTAGTCTTTGTTTGGATTTGCAAATCAAAACCGTAGGGTACCCTGTTGAAATGATTAAATTCAATCTTAAATATTAAACTCACCTGATTCAAATCTTGCCTTTAGCTCAATTACCTTTTGTTTGATAATGTCTCGTGTGACTCTGAAATCTTCGATAGGACCACCTGATGGGTCATCTAAACCCCAATCTTCTCTAAAATCACTTGGTAAGTAAGGGCACTCAACATTACATCCCATTGTTACAACAACATTTATGGTTGCTGGAATATCAGACAAAAGTTTTGGATGATGAGAGGACATATTAATTCCAACCTCTTCCATCACGGCTATTGCACCAGGTTTTACTTCTTTATAATACTGCGTACCTGCTGAATATACGTCGAAATATTCAGAGATAAGTGATTTTGCAAAGCCTTCTGCCATTTGAGAACGACACGAGTTATGAACGCAAATAAATGCTATGGATTTTTTCATATTTCCTCCAATTTATTAACTTAAATGTTAGTTAAATTCTAGGTTAAGTATAATGTTCCTCCACCTGTATGGCAAGGATATAATTGTTAAAAATTTGTAAAGTAAAATTCAGGAGAAATCAAGTTGACAAAAAAGGTTTCATCCATAATAATGGTTATGAAGCTAGTTGGAACTAAATGAGTAGCAAAAAGGAATAAAGACAGCATCGCACCTGATAATAGTTTGTTCAGGGACATAAATTTTTAGATAATTGAAGATTTAGAAGTAATATAGTTAATCGGCATATATGTTTGAAATAGTACATGAATTTGACATTTGTCCGTCCAGTCCTGTACCATTAAGACATAGTGTTATTCTTAGGAGGATCTTATGCGAAATGTGAAAACGAGCCAGTTGTTAATGAAAGAAATGAAAGAAATGAATTTGAATCTTGATAATTATCTAAATGCACAGAAAAAAGTGAAACTCACTGCCCTTGATAACGAAATCATTGAAACTGCAACTATTTACAGAGGCTTATTTAATGAAATGCTAGAGAAGATTGGTATGATCATAACAAATGCTGATCAATTCACGTTGAAGAATGAATCTAATAATCATGGAGTACGCCAAATACTTGATGCGGTTGAGGAATTGTCAAAAGCGAATACATATCAAGTTGAAATTATTAATCAAACAAGTGAGGATATTTCCAATGTTTCATCCAAAATCATTCAACTGAATATAAGCATTAAAGATAGTTCCGATAAAGCGGTGTCAAGTTATGTGGTACTTGATCAAGGACAAGAAAGCATCCAAAAACAACATATAGTCATGGAAAAAAATATCCATCTCATTCAAGAAGCCAGCGGTGCCATTAATCGACTAAATGAAATGACACAAAAAATTGAGAATATTGTTGGTGTTATAACATCGATTGCAAGTCAAACTAATCTACTAGCTTTGAATGCAGCGATTGAAGCTGCTAGAGCAGGTGAAGCCGGAAAAGGTTTTGCAGTAGTTTCTGATGAAATAAGGAAACTTGCAGAAAGTTCAAGTACTTCAGCAAGAGAGATTACAGAAATTATTCATGAGATTACGAATCAAACAGATTATGCAAATAATAAAATGAATGAAACGGAAGTTGTCATAGAAGAACAAAAAGATGCAATGAAGAACCTGGAATATTCGTTTAAGGCTATTAAAGAAACCGTTGATGGCATTATTGAGCGAACTGAAACCTCAGCAAATGAACTCAGTTCGATTTCAGATATGTCTCATAATATAGCTAAACAATCGCAAGATATGTCAACAACTGCTGAAGAGACTGCAGCTAACGCAGAGAATATCAATGCAAATGGATTAGAGCAGATGAAATTTGTTAGTGAATTAGAAGTGATTAATAATGAAATGGCAATGAATATTTCGAATTTGTGTGAAGATATTATGAAAGTAACAATATAAAAGAGTGATCATTCTAAACGCATGTTCATTAGCAGCTAAATGCAAGTGCAGTGGTAACAACTTGTAGAAAATACAGATATAGTTATATTAACTACATATAGTGTTGCGAAAATGCAGTTAGTTAATCGGCTAATTGCATTTTTTGTATTTTTATGGTAAAATTTCAGTCATGTAGAATGTCAAAGGAGGCATAAAATGAACTATTTAAAAGATAACTGGCTAAGTGATTTAACAGTAGATGGGCAACAATATACATATGTTGATTTGAAGCGCTTAAATGAAGAGGGCGTTGACTTAAAACGATTGCCTAAATCAATCAAGATATTATTAGAAGGTGCACTTCGTAATTATGATGAACGATTAATAACTAAAGAACACATAGAACAATTAGTTAAATGGGGTGAAAATGATGAAGTTAAAGAGGTTGGATTCATTCCAACTAGAATCGTTCTTCAAGACTTTACAGGTGTACCAGCTGTTGTTGATCTTGCTGCAATGAGAGAAGCTGTTCATCGTATGGGAAAAAACCCAGAACTGATTAATCCGTTAGTGCAAGTGGATTTAGTCATTGACCATTCTGTTATGGTAGATGATTATGGAAATGCAAATGCACTTAGCCATAATGTGGAAAAAGAATTTGAACGCAATAAAGAAAGATATAGATTCTTAAAATGGGCTCAGAACTCATTTGATAATTTTAAAGCAGTTCCACCATCAACTGGGATTATTCATCAGGTAAATCTAGAATATCTAGCGACAGTTGTAGGTCAAAAAAAAGTTGGGAACTCAACAATGTTATTTCCAGATACATTAGTTGGAACTGATTCTCATACAACCATGATTAACGGTCTTGGAATTGTTGGTTGGGGAGTTGGTGGAATTGAAGCAGAAGCCGGCATGTTAGGACAACCACTATATTTTGTAACACCTGAAGTTATTGGTGTGAAAATGACAGGTTCTCTTAAAGAAGGGGTCACTGCTACAGACTTAGCTTTATATGTAACAGAATTACTTCGTAAAGAAAATGTCGTCGGAAAATTTGTTGAATATTATGGTGAAGGCGTTAAAGGTCTTTCCTTACCAGATAGAGCAACCGTTGCCAATATGTCGCCAGAATATGGTGCTACTATGGGATTTTTCCCAGTGGATGACGAAACGTTAAGCTATATGGAATTAACAGGCAGAGACAGCCATAGTACTCAGGTAGTTAAAGCATACTTAGAGGCACAAGGGTTGTTTGGTGTTGACGTATCTGATGATGTTGATTATACAAAAGTTGTAAATCTTGATTTATCTATCGTTGAAGCTGCATTGGCTGGACCAAAACGACCACAAGATAGAGTTGTTTTAACTGAAATGAAACAAGAGTTTTTAAAAACGGCAGTCAATCCTATATCAGATGGTGGTTATGGATTAAGCAAAGAAGATATGAGTAAAAGTATACCTCTTGTTGGAATGACAGATAAAGAGGGCAAACAATTAAATATGAAAACGGGTTCTCTAGCAATTGCTGCTATAACTAGTTGTACGAACACTTCCAATCCTTCAGTTATGATTGGTGCAGGGCTCATTGCTAAAAAAGCGGTAGAATTTGGTCTGACAACACCAAGGTATGTAAAAACAAGTTTAACGCCCGGATCGTTAGTAGTTACAGAGTATCTTAAACATGCAGATGTTTTAGGAAGTTTAGAAGCGCTTGGATTTTATGTTGCTGGGTATGGATGTGCTACATGTATAGGTAATAGTGGTCCGTTACTTGATCCAATCACGGAGGCAATTGTTGATAATGATCTGCTTGTTGCATCTGTATTAAGCGGTAATAGAAACTTTGAGGGTAGGATTCATCAACACGTAAAAGCTAATTATTTAGCATCACCGATGTTAGTTGTTGCATATGCACTTGCTGGTCGTGTTGATATTGATTTTGAAATAGAGCCTATAGGTCAGGATGCAAAAGGTAATGATGTTTACCTTAAAGATTTATGGCCATCCAATAAAGATTTAGCGTTAGCTGTTAAAACTGCAGTCACAAATGAAATGTTTGTTGAGAAGTATTCAAATGTTTATGAAGCAAATGAAAAATGGAATAGTATTGAAGCTCCTGATGGTGTGTTATATCAATGGGACTTAGACTCAACATATATTAGAGAACCTGAGTTTTTCACTAATATGGCTAAAAAAGATAAATTTCAACCAATAAATAATGCCAATGTGCTTGCTTGTTTAGGTGATTCAATTACGACGGATCATATCTCACCTGCTGGTAGCATTGCTAAAAACAGTCCAGCTGCTAAGTACTTATTAGCTATGGGGATTGAAGCGAAAGATTTTAACTCATACGGATCAAGAAGAGGTAATCATGAAGTTATGATGCGTGGTACCTTTGCAAACATTCGTATACGTAATAAATTAGCGGATGGCGTTGAAGGTGGAGTGACAAAAGTTCTTGGATCAGAAGAAATAATACCAATCTTCGATGCAGCGATGGAGTATGAAAAAGCTGGTAAAGATTTAGTGATTCTAGCTGGAAAAGAGTATGGTACTGGAAGCTCTAGAGACTGGGCGGCCAAAGGAACTACTTTACTAGGTGTTAAAGCGGTAATTGCTGAAAGTTATGAGAGGATACACCGATCGAACCTTGTTGGTATGGGTGTATTACCACTTCAGTTTGATAAGAACGATTCAGCAGCTAGCTTAGGTTTAAACGGCACAGAAACCTATACAATCATTGATTTGGAAAAAGGTGTTAAACCTTTTGAAAAGATAAAAGTCGAAGCAACATCACTGGATAATAGGAAAATAATTTTTGATGTTATTGTTCGTTTAGATAGTGATGTTGACATAGAATATTATTTGAATGATGGAATACTTCAAACTGTGCTTCTTAATATTGAGTAGCTTTCTTCGGCTCATATCGCTATAAGGATAGCTTCTCAGGTACTACAAATACGTTCGGCTTATATCGCCATAAGGATAGATTCTCAGGTACTACAACGTAGGCCGCTCATCCCAGACCAATTTTCTAGTGAGCCACGAAACGCAGCAAACGCGTCTCGGCCTCGTAAGAA
>Ga0314774_1000930_pt1 | contig 20586 bp, 15 predicted proteins | sample MetaGCBIA2018_FD_204515 | JGI IMG/M metagenome (GOLD analysis project Ga0314774, IMG submission 204515) | Cryopeg brine microbial communities from Beaufort Sea near Barrow, Alaska, United States - CBIA 2018 | ecosystem: Environmental > Aquatic > Marine > Coastal | place: USA: Alaska | collected...
TGCTGGCGCTAAAATACCCGGTGTCCGCCAACAGATCCGTCACCTTGCCCAGCGCCTCTGGCAAGACCTCCAGTTTGTGCAGAGCCGGTTCTATTTGCTGTTTGTCATTCGCCGCTTGAATCACATGGGTGCTCATGACCAGCATCGTATCGGTATCGACGCCGGCCTGGGCGTTTTAGCACGGCTCAAAACCGCCACCAGAGACCGGCATGATGCGCGATTCCTCATCGGTCAGATTGACCTGATCTTTATCTTTCGGGCCGGGTTGCGGTGGTTTAGGTTCCCGGCCTTTAGGCTTTTTTCCGACGTCCCTCAGGGCCTGCCGTTTTTCTTGTTTGCTTTGGTCTTCGGCGTGCTCTTGCTCAAAGCGTTCCTGAGCACGCGCCTCAATGGCGGCTTTCGCGGCGGCCAGGGCGTCCAGGCGCGTTTCACGACGGGCAATCTCAGCAGGAATGTCCATACCATCAACCACCGGCGTGTGATCCGCTTCTTCGGCCCTTGCCGTCAGGGCTTTCACTTCAGCTTTGAGTTGCGCTTCGCTTTTTTTCGCGTGGGCATAAGACAGGGCTTTGTGCTTACTGGCGTTGGCTTTGACCTTGGTGCCCTCTAGGGCGATCTGCCCCAGTTTGATGAGTTTCATCTCTCGCGCCAGCAACAAGACCTGGACAAAAAACGCTTCGAGCTGGGGCAAGAATCGTCGTCTGAACGTCGCAATGGTGTCGTGATCCGGCTGCGTGTTGGCCGCCAGGTAGCGAAAAGCAATCGAGTCATAGGTGGCGCGTTCAATCTTTCTGCTGGAGAACACCCCGGTGGCATACCCTAGATCAACAAGCTGAGCAGGACCGCCGGGTGGTGCGCCTTTGATCCCCGTCCCGCGAATTGGCGTGTGAGTTTCGACAGATCGAGTTGGTCGACAACCTCGACAACAAAACGTGCCAGATCATCTTCTGGCAGCCAGTCCGTTACCGAAAGAGGGAAAAGATAGGGGGTATCTCGGTCTGCAGTTACAAAGCGGCTCATCATCAGTATCCAGTCGTGATTAAGGCCGTGCGTTTATCTCACAGCGGATTTTTCAGGTTAAGTCCGACAGGCTGCTAGGTCTGCCCATTACCCATAAAGCCCAGCTGGACAAATAGCATTTATGCATGCATCCTTCAGCCATGCATACACAAAACCAGGTTAAACAAACACTCTCAGAACCGTCCAGCATAGAGTCTATTCGCGATTTGCTGAACAATGAAGAGATCCGTCACAGAACCGATTTGGCTACGCGAGCCTGTGGACTGTTTGATTTTTATGATGCGCGGGGCCAGGCACAAATCAGCGGTTGCCTGAAAGCGCTGCGTGAACTCGAAACGGCGGGGCATTTTTCGTTGCCCGCCGCGCCGGGCAATCGTGGCAAGTCGGCGTCTCCCCGTCGCTTACCGGATCGACTGCCGCCGCCTGTCGATGTGCCGGCTCAGGCGGGGAGTGTACAGGATCTGAAACTGGTGTTGGTACAAACCAGCGAGGAGCTGCGAATATGGAATGAATTGATGATAGCGGAGCATCCGTTGGGCGCAGGGCCCCTGGTGGGCCGGCAACTGCGTTACCTGATCGATTCACGGCACGGCTGGCTGGGAGGATTCGGATTTGCGGCCCCGGCCTTGCAATTAGCCGATCGGGACAAGTGGATCGGCTGGGACCGAAAACAACGCCAGGCGTACCTGCATATGGTGGTTGCCATGAGCCGGTTTTTGCTTCGCCCAAGCGTACAGTGCCATAACCTGGCCTCAAAGGTTCTGAGCATGAGCATGGCGGTAGTGGCCGATGATTTTGAACGCAAATATCACTATCGGCCGTTACTCATTGAAAGCTTTGTAGATCTTGATCATTATTCAGGTACCTGTTATCAAGCCGCCAACTGGATAGCGGTCGGCAAAACCAAGGGGCGCGGCAGACAGGACCGTTTTTCTCAGTCCGCTTTGGGTGTCAAAGCCATCTACCTTCACCCGATTGAAAGGGACTTCAGAAAACAGCTGGGTTTATCGCCTGATGCCGGTTTGGGCGCACTGGCGCCAGCCGAGGGCCTGGATGGCGCACAATGGGCAGAACATGAATTCGGTGGCGCACCGTTGGGGGATGCACGATTGAGCAAAAGACTGGTGAGTGTGGCGGCCGCTAAGGCAGAGGCACCGAGCCGCGCTTTTAGCGGGGTGGCCGAGGGTGACTGGGCGGCGACCAAGGCTTACTACCGCATGATTGACCAGCCGGAAGAATCTGGCGTCAACATCACGAATATCCTGGCGCCTCATCGCCAGCGTACCGTACGGCGAATGATGGGGCAGAAAACCGTGCTGTGCCTGCAAGACGGCAGCGAGCTCAACTACACCAACCTGGATCAGTGCGAAGGTCTGGGGGACCTGAAAGCGAACCAGACTGGGGCCAAGACACGTGGGCTGAATTTGCACTCCACCTTTACCGTCGCGCCCAATGGATTGCCTTTGGGTGTATTAAAGGCACAATGTCTGGCGCCCCAGGCGAAATCTCCTGATGACAAAAGACGCCTGGACACCCTTCCCATTGAGGAAAAAAAGACCTTTTCCTGGATCGAACACTACCGGGATCTGGTTGAGATAAAGCCCCGGATGCCCGACACACAGCTGGTGAATGTGTGTGATCGTGAAGCCGATTTCTTTGAAATGTTCGACGAACAAAGACGAAACCCCGGTGTTGATCTACTGATACGTGCCCACCACAATCGGACCATCAACGAAGAACCTTTCAAATTGTTTGCAGCGGCTCGCCAGGCCAGCGTACAAAGCCGTGTGCGCATTCACATCAAACGTCAAAGCGCCCGGCCCAAAAAAAGCACACAAAAAGCCCGGTCTGCCAGAGAGGATCGATTGGCTGAATTAGCCCTTCGCACGGTCCACATTCAGCTCCAGCCACCTGGTTATTACAGCCACAAAAAACACCCGGATAAGACCCCCATTGCCATCACCCTGGTGCACGCCCTGGAAGAAAATCCACCGGAAAATACAGAGCCAGTCGAATGGTTTTTGCTGACAACCCTGCCGGTTGCTACGGCGGCAGATGCCGAACGATGCCTGCGCTGGTACACCCTGCGCTGGCGCATTGAAGATTGGCACCGAGTGCTCAAATCCGGTTGCCGTATCGGCGACCTTGCGCATGAGAGTGCGGAACGTCTACGTCGTGCCATCGGCATCAATCTGGTGATTGCCTGGCGGATCATGTTGATGACACTGCTCGGTCGAGAAATGCCGGAACTTCCCGCTGAGTTGCTGTTCTCCGATATCGAATTACGCACCTTGAGCGCCTACGCTAAAAAAAAAGACTTGAAACCACCGGTGCTCCTGGGTGAGGCCGTGCTTCTGGTTGCAAAGATTGGCGGATATCTTGGACGAAACAGTGACCCGCCACCCGGGCATCAGCTGCTGTGGCAAGGGTATACGGAATTTCAGTTTATGTGTGTCGGATTCTCGTTATTGGATAGCAGCTGAGCTTGTCCAGTTGGCTTTATGGGTAATGGGCAGGGCTAGGTAAGTGTCGATACCATAGGAGCCTTCACACGCATCGCTCCAGTCCGCGCCCAGCAGTAGGTCGACCTGTTCAAATGAGTGTTTTTTTGCTGATTTTCTGATGCAATTGAGGATCATGCCGCTGGCATCTGTAAGCAGCACAGCATGACTACTGCCCGCCAGTTGACGATATAGGCTGTTCATCGCGTTGATAGATATCTCCAGCACCTGCAGCAATTGCTCATTCTGCTGGGGCATGTGTGCATGGCTCAATAACGCTGGGCAGCATATTCTGCGCCGGATCAAGATTATGTTGTTGCAGGCAGCGCAGCCAAGAGCCCGCGACCGAGGGGGCAGCAGCTGAACCGGCGAGCTGCGGATTGTCCCGCGCCAGGGTTTGCACTTGCTGGGTGTGGAGCTGTTGTTGAGTCTGCATTGTTATTACTCTCCGCTGTGGAGTTACACATGCTTGTCAAACATTTGCCAACAAATCGGCCACTGCAAGACATTCTGAACAGCGTGCCATAATGCCGTATCGATAACGATACAAACTGTCGCGCCGCACTGTTTCGTAACTGAAACAAGCACTTGATCGTACGCTACTGCCAGTTTTTGCGGAAGGCTCCAACGCGGGCATTACGGCGTTCTGGCCCAGTTATTGCTTTCATTTTGAGGGCGCACCTTGCCGTGCTTTTGGCTGAACTGCAGAGCCAGAACAACTATAAGAACTCGGAGATATTCAATATGCGTTACGCTCAACCAGGTACTGAGGGCGCCCTCGTTTCGTTCAAAACTCGCTACGATAACTTCATCGGTGGTGAGTTTGTTGCCCCAGTTAAAGGCCAATACTTTACTAATACGTCACCGGTTAATGGGCTTTCAATTGCCGAGTTCCCCCGCTCCACCGCTGAGGACATCGATAAGGCGCTAGATGCCGCTCATGCCGCTGCCGACGCTTGGGGTAAAACCTCTGCTCAGGATCGTTCGCGAGTACTACTGAGAATCGCTGACCGCATTGAAGAAAATCTGGAAGTGCTGGCGATTACTGAAACCTGGGACAATGGCAAACCGGTTCGCGAAACGCTGAATGCCGACATCCCGCTGGCCGCCGACCACTTCCGTTACTTCGCTGGTTGCATTCGCGCTCAGGAAGGCGGTGCCGCGGAAATCAACGAGATGACAGTCGCATATCATTTCTATGAGCCCTTGGGCGTGGTTGGTCAGATTATTCCATGGAACTTCCCATTGTTAATGGCCGCTTGGAAACTTGCTCCAGCCTTGGCCGCGGGTAATTGCGTGGTGCTTAAACCTGCTGAGCAAACGCCACTGGGCATTACCGTATTGATGGAGCTGATCGGCGATCTATTGCCGCCCGGCGTACTTAACGTGGTGCAAGGTCTTGGTAGAGAAGCCGGCGAAGCGCTGGCGACCAGTACGCGTATTGCTAAAATCGCCTTTACCGGTTCCACTCCGGTCGGTGCGCACATTATGAAATGCGCTGCCGAGAACATCATTCCAAGCACCGTGGAGCTGGGCGGTAAGTCACCGAACATCTTCTTTGAAGACATCATGAAGGCTGAGCCAAGCTTTATCGAAAAGGCTGCTGAAGGTCTGGTGTTAGGCTTCTTTAACCAAGGCGAAGTGTGCACCAGCCCGTCGCGCGCGCTCGTGCAGGAGTCGATTTATCCAGCCTTCATGAAAGAAGTAATGAAGAAGATTGAACAGATCAAGCGCGGCGATCCGTTGGATACCGAGACTATGGTCGGCGCTCAAGCCTCGGAGCAACAGTTCGATAAAATTCTCAGCTATATGGAAATCGCTAAACAGGAAGGTGCCGAATTACTTACTGGTGGAGCAGTGGAAAAACTCACCGGCACTCTAAGCGGTGGTTATTACATCCAGCCGACCCTGCTCAAGGGCCATAATAAGATGCGCGTATTTCAGGAAGAAATCTTCGGGCCGGTAGTCAGCGTTACAACATTCAAAGACGAAGCCGAAGCCTTAATTATTGCCAATGACACCGAGTTCGGCCTCGGTGCTGGCCTATGGACTCGCGACATTAACCTGGCCTACCGCATGGGTCGGGCGATTAAGGCGGGTCGCGTGTGGACTAACTGCTATCACCTTTATCCCGCGCATGCGGCGTTTGGGGGCTATAAGAAGTCCGGTGTAGGCCGCGAAAACCACAAGATGATGCTCGATTATTACCAGCAGACTAAAAACCTGCTGGTAAGCTATGACATAAACCCGATGGGCTTCTTTTGATCAATCCTTCTTGCGAGTTGGATCACCAGAAAACGTTTTGATAACTTTATACGCTCAAAAAATATGCACTGTAAAAAATAAAAGTGTTTACGAAATGGATCAGATTGATAATTACATCCTCTATATTACTATGCTCTGCGCTGTTTTAGGCGCCTTCGCGGCGATCTGCAACAGTGATGAAGACTTAGGTAAAGATTTCATGGAAGGTATCCATGCAACAGGTCACGTCTTTGTGCCAGCGGCCGGTATTATGGCCTCCATTTCTTGCTTGACCTTGATTATTGAAAACTTGCACGGCCCGATTTTCAGTTTCGGAAACCGTACAAACGGATGGCCAAAGGGTCACAGCCTGAATTCACTGAATTGAAACCTACTTACAACGTCATGCCGAGCGTAGTGTTGTGAGTGGGGTTCAGCGCACCGTTTCATTTTAAATGGAGAATCAGATGGCAAGTTTTTTCCATACCGTCGGCGCCATTACCTATCGCTTTGACGGGCTGAAAGAAGTTATGGCCAAGGCCAGTCCAGCCCGCTCAGGAGACTTCCTCTCGGGTGTTGCGGCGCTCAACGATGGCGAGCGAGTCGCGGCACAAATGGCCTTGGCGAACATTGAGCTTAAGCACTTTTTACACGAAGTCTTGATTCCGTATGAGGACGATGAAGTCACCCGACTGATCATCGATACTCACGACAAAACTGCATTTGCCGCCGTTAGCCATCTGACTGTAGGTAGTTTTCGCGATTGGTTACTTAGCGACGCTGCTGATGAGCAGAGCTTGCGGGCACTGGCTCCGGGGTTGACGCCGGAGATGGCCGCCGCCGTATCGAAGATCATGCGCGTGCAGGATCTAATTTTGGTGGCACAGAAAATCCGTGTCGTAACGAAGTTTCGGGGCACTATTGGTCTACGTGGGCGCCTCTCTACACGCTTGCAACCCAACCATCCCACCGATGAACCCGCTGGGATCGCAGCAAGTCTTCTTGACGGACTGCTCTATGGTAATGGCGACGCGATGATCGGGATCAACCCGGCCACCGATAGCACCTCGTCAATCTGTACCATGCTGGAAATGCTCGACGCGGTAATTCAGCGCTATGAAATACCCACCCAGTCCTGCGTGCTGACCCATGTCACCACCTCCATTGAGGCTATTAACCGCGGTATGCCTCTGGATCTTGTGTTCCAGTCTATCGCCGGCACCGAAGCAGCCAACGCCAGTTTTGGTGTCAGCCTAAGTATTTTACAGGAAGGTTATGAAGCTGGGCTGTCATTAAAACGCGGCACGCTGGGGCAAAACCTTATGTATTTCGAGACAGGGCAGGGTAGTGCGCTGTCTGCAAACGCCCATCATGGTCTGGACCAGCAAACCTGCGAAACACGAGCTTATGCTGTGGCAAGGCACTTCAACCCATTTTTAGTCAATACTGTGGTTGGTTTTATAGGGCCAGAATACCTGTACAACGGTAAACAGATTATACGCGCAGGCCTCGAAGACCACTTCTGCGGCAAATTGCTGGGCGTACCTATGGGCTGTGATATTTGTTACACCAATCATGCCGAAGTCGACCAGGATGATATGGACAATCTGCTGACTCTGCTAAGTGTGGCAGGAATTAACTTTATTATGGGTATTCCGGGTTCTGACGACATCATGCTCAACTACCAGACCACTTCCTTCCACGATGCACTTTATGCGCGCCAGAGCATGGGATTAAAACCTGCGCCAGAGTTTGAACGATGGCTGGCGAAAATGGACATCTTTACCCAAGCCGATGGAAAAGTGCACTTTGGCAGCAAACTGCCGCCGGCTTTTCGTCAGGCACTGGCACAACTGGGATAAGTGAACACATTATGAACAAGCCGGCCATCGACAAGCAGGATCCATGGTTGCAACTGCGCACCCTAACTTCGGCCCGCGTAGCTCTAGGTCGCACCGGTATCAGCATACCCACAAGCGCCCAACTGGACTTTCAGCTCGCCCACGCCCAAGCTCGCGATGCCGTGCACCTACCGTTCGATCAAGACGGGCTCAGCGCTCAATTGGAAGAGTACGGACATGATAGTTTGTTGTTACACAGCGCCGCCAGCGACCGCCACATTTATCTACAGCGTCCAGATCTGGGACGCCGCCTGAATGATGAATCGGCAGAGTTACTGAAAAAGCATCGAATCGGGAATCGAAAGGGTTACGATCTGACCATTGTTGTAGCAGACGGTCTCTCTGCTTTAGCGGTACATCGTAATGCCATACCAATGCTGAAACACATCGAAGAGCAGGTCCAAGCTGAAGGTTGGAGTCTATCGCCCATCGCCTTGGTCAGCCAAGGTCGAGTCGCAGTGGCAGACGAAGTGGCTGAGCTGCTCGGAGCGCGCATGGTAGTGGTTTTGGTTGGTGAGCGTCCAGGATTGAGCTCACCGGATAGTCTAGGGTTGTACTTTACTTACGCACCCAAAATTGGCCTGACCGACGTCTACCGTAATTGTATCTCTAACGTCCGCTTGGAAGGCTTGAGCTACTCGATGGCAAGCCATCGGTTACTGTATTTAATGCGTGAGGCCTGTCGCCGTCAGCTGTCGGGGGTCAATTTAAAAGATGAGGCCGAAGCGCCTGTCTTCGTACGTGAAGACAAGAGTCAGAACTTTCTCCTAGATTGAGCGGCAATTAACATTTGAACTTGCAGGTATTTGAGCCGTTAGCGTTCGGTAAACCCATCTTGAGATTGGTGTGTAGTGGGGGTCAAGATAGTGTCCACTTATGTCTTAGCGGACACTATCTATGAGCAACGTAAGCGTAATTCGACCCTACCGAAAACGCAGTCAATATTTAGTGGTAAATCCTGGATTCATAGAATAAGTGCAGCACTTTGGAGCAATTAGGTAGAGGTAGAAGGCCGTTGTCGGTACCCTCTATCGCCTTACAGACCAAAGTGAAGCAGAGAGGCGATGCCGATAACTGACCCGGGCACAACGATACCGTATTTCGGCTTTCTTGACGGTAGGCTGGAGCCAGCATTCGATTGCACAAGAGCTGAATTGCAATAGATCAACCATCAGTCGAGAGCTGCGCGGCAATCGAAGTTTTAGTAGGTGCTAGCCGGCGCAAGCAAACAGCTTGTCCTGGCATCGACGCAAGACAGCTTACAAGTCCCATAAACCAGTGCCATCGTTGATAGATTGGGTGACCAAGCAGATTCAGAACGAATGGAGCCCTGATCAGATAGCCGGCTTCATGAAGCGAGTTGGCAGTGTCTAGGTCAGTTTTCAGTGGATTTAAGGCTTGATTTACGGTGACGGAATAGCTGGTGGCAACCTCTGGACGTATTGTCGTCTGCCACACTAGAGGCGTTATTAGCGCCACCTTGCCAAACGGGCGGGTTATGCATGATCCCCGGCCGTGTAGGCATTGAGCATCGTCGCAGGCCATTGATGAACAACTGCATATTGGCCACTGGAGGGAAGATGCGACCCTTCACAGGCATAAGAATCCTGGCGCGGTCACCTTGGTTAAAAGGCGCACGGGTTACCTTCTTGTAGACCACGTACCGAAGCTGAAAGCCGGAATGGTCACTGATGTCATCATCCGCGAATTAAGGCCTATCAGAGACGCAGTGCAGATGCTGGCATTGGACAACGGTTCTGAGTTTGCGGACCATCAGACAATCAGCAAAACACTGTCGCTGGCTTCGTAATTCTGTGGCCCTCACCGATCCTGCCAGCGGGGCTCTAACGAGAATACGAACAGCCTATTGAGACAATACTTCCCGAAAGGAACCGACTTCGTCAAGGCGTCCAAAAAGGCAATTACGCGCGCTGTAGATACACTGAATAATCGGCTAATCAAACGGCTAGGTTATCGCGCGCCGGCCGAGGTTTTTTGGGCGAATACTTAGGAGCTTTTAAAACGAGTGACGCTGCACTTATTACTTGAATACAAGATTAAAGCATGTCCACTTTTTATAGTCGACCACTACAGTTTGCTCCAAGCCCATTGTACCCTACGGTTACAATGGCCGGTCTGATATTTTTCATAGGCCAATTATTTCGATAATAAATTCTGAGAAGAATAACTAATTGTGTGAGATAGGTTGCCTTGCTCTTAACGTTAAGTTAAATTTTATTGACCAATCAATAGTTGTTAAATAATTAAACTATGAAGAAGATAAGTGTATTAAACCAGGTAACGGACTTTGATCTTCGATTGCTGCGAGTATTCAAAATAGTGGTGGAAAGCGGAGGTTTTTCGGCCGCTGAAAGCACGCTAGGCATCACGAAATCTGCAATTAGTCAACACATGAGCGATCTTGAAAAGCGGCTAGGTCTGCGGCTTTGTCAAAGAGGCCGGGCTGGTTTTACATTGACAGACGAAGGCATCGAAGTACTGCAAGCAATTGAAGCGCTACTACTGTCAGTTGAGGATTTTAGGTCAGAAATAAACCTGCTCAACAAGCAGTTAAAGGGGACGCTTAATATAGGCTTGATAAATAATCTAGTGACACAGCCTCAAATGCTTATCAGTAAAGCGCTCAGTATGCTCCAAGAGCAAAGTGATGGCGTTAAGATCAACATAAGCATGAGCACACCGTCGGAGATCGCCAAAGGATTGTTCGATGGACGGTTACACGTAGGTTTAATACCATGGACAAACTCATTGTCCGGGCTAGAATATACACAGCTTTATGAAGAGAGATCCAACCTCTACTGTAGCCGAAATCACCCTCTGGCATCCGTATCTGGGCATATCACCAAGAATATTTTGCAGGAAGCGGACGCTGTCGTTCCAAGTTATCCAATGAACGAGCAAGCTATCGCGATGCATAAATTACTTAAATGCACAGCAACTGCTTCGGACCGCGAAGGCATCGCCTTCCTTATTATGACAGGCGCATACATTGGCTTCTTGCCAGCCCATTACGCTGCGAACTGGGTAGCCAAAGGAGAGACGCAAGCATTGGATGTTGACTCTCAATACTTTAATACTAGGCTTGCACTCGTCACGCGCCAGGGGAGGCGGTTCAACTCCGTTTTAGAAAGCTTTTTAAGCTTTATTCATCACGAATCATGACCACTGCTGGCAGCTATTTATCTCCACGCATTGAATCAATAATAATCTAACTAGTGTCTCGTTTGGTTAGTTCGCTAGCTTGATTCTGTTATGATTCCATAATGCTCACGAATTATGGGGATGTTATTTTAGCTCGGCAACCTGCATCTTTTAACCTTACGGTTAACGATCAACTGGAACTGGAAAGCTGGCTGCGAATGGGCACTCTGAGCCAAAACCTGATGCAGCGAGCGTGGATTTTATTACTATTGAGCGCCAGGCAATCTCTGAAAGAGGTCATGGAGTCACTCGATGTCAGCAGCCCCATCGTGTTCAAGCCGTGCAACCGATACTCGGAGCAAGGGCTGACAGGATTGCGCGATGCCCCACGGTCAAGGCAACCAAGAGAGCTGGACACAAAAAAGGTCAAATCCATCCTGAGCGAAATAGTAAACTAGGGTACCGTGTAGCTTTCCCCATTGGATTATCCGGCTGATGGCGAAACATGCCGACGTGACCTGTTGGCAAGTACAACAGATCTAGCAAGCGGCAGATCTGAAGCCTCATCGCCTAAAACGTTGATGATTAGCAACGATCCAGACTTTGCTTCGAAGGTTTTTGATGTTGTCGGGTTTTACTTGAACCCGCCGGATAACGATCTGGTGCTGTCCGTTGACTAAAAGACGCAAATACAGGCTCTGGATCGCACCCAGCCCAAACTGCAATTGAGGCCGGGTCAAATTGAGCACCACACTCACAATTACAAACGGCATGGCACAACGAGCCTGTATGCGGCCTTCAACATCTTGAGCGGTGAGGTAATCGGGCGGATCACCCAGCGCCATCGCGCCAAAGAGTTTCTCGACTTTTTACGACAAATCGACCGTGAAACACCGAGTGAGCATGATCTCCACCTAATTCTGGACAACAGTTCGCCCCATAAAACACCCAAAGCGAAAGCCTGGCTGGAAAAGCGTTCCCGATTTAAGCTTCACTTCACGCGAACCAGCGCCTCGTGGCTGAGTGCGGTAGAAGGCTGGTTTGGTCAACTGGAAAGATGAGCACTGTACCGGGGTATTTTTACCAGCGTTGGCGATCTTAAAACAGCCATTCTCGGATTCATCCAAGTCCATAACAAAAAACTGGAAAAGCCATCTCGATGAAATAAAATTGCTGAAGCCATTATGACATCAGTGACGCGGGCAACGCTCAATGTTATTGATAATAAATAAGCTAATTAACCAAGCGGGACACTAGTTGACCCTGCAAAAGTCGCCTTTAGCGCCGAATGTTTAAGCTGCATTCAGATGTGCGAGCTAATGGCGTATTTTCGTATTTTGCGATAAAGTGTATTACGACTGATACCGAGCTGCTTCGCGCTGCGCGTCATGTGCCAGCGCTGGCCTTCCAGCACTGTGAGCAAAGCGCAGCGCTCAGCATCGTCAAGTGGGGCGGATACAGGTGGGGCGAAGACAGGTGGTGTGGTTGCCGCCTTCAAAGCCGCCAGGCCACGAAATTCTGGAGGTAGCTCATTAAGCCGGATAACCCCGTCTTCGCACAATGCTACGAGGGTGCGCAACACATTGCGCAACTGGCGCACGTTGCCCGGCCAGTAATAAGCAAGCAGAGCTTTCTGGGCCGGCTCCTCCAGACACACCACCTCGCCGCGTGTTTCTTCGTCGAGCAAATGCAGTAGCAATTGCAGCTTATCGCCCCGCTCGCGCAATGCTGGCAGACCGATAGTCAGGCCGCTGAGGCGATAATAAAGGTCCTCACGAAACAATCCTTCGCTCACCTGCTGGTTAAGGTCGCGGTGGCTTGCGCTAATGACGCGCACATCAATGGTCTGAGTCTCACCTCCAATTGGCTGGACCTGACGCTCTTCTAATACCCGCAACAAACGCGTCTGTAGAGAAAACGGCATATCGCCGATTTCATCGAGAAACAATGTGCCACCATCGGCCTGCTGCAACTTACCGCGCATGCCTTCTTTGAGCGCGCCGGTAAAACTACCACCGCGATAGCCGAACAACTCGCTCTCGATCAAACTCTCGGGAATCGCTGAACAGTTGATGGCGATAAAGGGCTTATCACCTCGTGAACTAACCTTGTGCAGAGCCTTGGCAAACGCTTCCTTGCCGGTACCGGTTTCTCCGCCGATCAGCAATGTCACATCATGCTCGTAAACCCGCAGCGAGCGGCGGAAATCGGTCTGTAGAGCAGGGTCGACCAGGCAAACGCCGGGTGTTGCCAAAGTCATATTTCCTAGGGCATGTACACGTCGTCGCGGCTGACCACGAAGCATGGCGAAGAGTAGCTGGCCGTCCTGGGTGTATAGCGGCCAACAGGCATTCGGTTGCGTTGAGGCGCGGCTAAGTAAGTCGTCCAGGTGACAGTCAAAGACTTCTAAAAGGGTTCGCCCCAGCAGCTGTCGACGCGACAGATCAAGCAGATTAATTGCACCCTGATTAACCGCACGCACCTGACCGTCACCATCAAAAGCCAGCAACGCTTCACTGAATTGACCTATGTATTCGGCCTGCGCATGAAAGCGCAACAGCCACTCACCTTCATAGCTGCGCAAGAAGTGGCAGCTTTCAATGGCCTTGGCCGACAAGTTGACTAAGGCCATGGTATGAAATTGGCTCTGCCGAGACACATCATTCCGTGCCGAGGATACATCCAGCACCGCAAGCAGCTCACCTTGGGGGTCGAACACCGGGCTGGAAGAACAGGTTAGAACGGTATGTTGGCTGCGGAAATGCTCATCCCGGTGGATAGTCAGCGGTTGGTGCTCTATCAAACAGGTTCCGATGCCATTGGTGCCCTCACACGCCTCGCTCCAGTCTGCACCAAGCCATAGGCCAGCCTTTTCAAATGTGCGTTCTTCCGTCTGTTTGGTGACACGGTTGAGAATCACTCCATTGGCGTCGGCGAGCAATACCGCATGGCCGCTACCGGCCAGTTGACGATGCAGGCTGTTCATCTCGATACTAGAAATCTCCAGAATCTGTTTCAACTGTTCATGCCTTTCGAGCATGCGCGCATGCTCAATTACTGCGGGCGGCGTGCTCTGCGACGGATCGAGGTGATGTTGTTGCAAGCATCGCAGCCAGGAGCGCGCCACTGATGAATCAGCAGCCGGTCCGGCGAGCTGCGCATTGCCATGTGCCAGGGTCATCACCTGCTGGGCGTGGCAGTTTTTTGGATTGTACATTGTTATTGTTTTCCGCGGTGGAGTTACACGAGACCGCTTAGTATCTACCAGCCGTTCGGCTATTGCAAAACGGTTTAACCAATGAGTCACCACATTGTATCGAAAGCGATACAGGTTGTTACGCAACGTTGCCTCAAGACTGGGACAAGCGTCCTGTTATCATTCCTAGCTAATTCCTATAAATGGCTCTGACGCTGGTGTTATGAACTTTTGGCCCAGGTTTTGCTTTGGGTTAGTGCAAGCGCCTTAGTGAGATCTTCGGCGCATTACCAAAATAAGCATAAGAACTCGGAGATATTCAATATGCGTTACGCTCAACCAGGTACTGAGGGCGCCCTCGTTTCGTTCAAAACTCGCTACGATAACTTCATCGGTGGTGAGTTTGTTGCCCCAGTTAAAGGCCAATACTTTACTAATACGTCACCGGTTAATGGGCTTTCAATTGCCGAGTTCCCCCGCTCCACCGCTGAGGACATCGATAAGGCGCTAGATGCCGCTCATGCCGCTGCCGACGCTTGGGGTAAAACCTCTGCTCAGGATCGTTCGCGAGTACTACTGAGAATCGCTGACCGCATTGAAGAAAATCTGGAAGTGCTGGCGATTACTGAAACCTGGGACAATGGCAAACCGGTTCGCGAAACGCTGAATGCCGACATCCCGCTGGCCGCCGACCACTTCCGTTACTTCGCTGGTTGCATTCGCGCTCAGGAAGGCGGTGCCGCGGAAATCAACGAGATGACAGTCGCATATCATTTCTATGAGCCCTTGGGCGTGGTTGGTCAGATTATTCCATGGAACTTCCCATTGTTAATGGCCGCTTGGAAACTTGCTCCAGCCTTGGCCGCGGGTAATTGCGTGGTGCTTAAACCTGCTGAGCAAACGCCACTGGGCATTACCGTATTGATGGAGCTGATCGGCGATCTATTGCCGCCCGGCGTACTTAACGTGGTGCAAGGTCTTGGTAGAGAAGCCGGCGAAGCGCTGGCGACCAGTACGCGTATTGCTAAAATCGCCTTTACCGGTTCCACTCCGGTCGGTGCGCACATTATGAAATGCGCTGCCGAGAACATCATTCCAAGCACCGTGGAGCTGGGCGGTAAGTCACCGAACATCTTCTTTGAAGACATCATGAAGGCTGAGCCAAGCTTTATCGAAAAGGCTGCTGAAGGTCTGGTGTTAGGCTTCTTTAACCAAGGCGAAGTGTGCACCAGCCCGTCGCGCGCGCTCGTGCAGGAGTCGATTTATCCAGCCTTCATGAAAGAAGTAATGAAGAAGATTGAACAGATCAAGCGCGGCGATCCGTTGGATACCGAGACTATGGTCGGCGCTCAAGCCTCGGAGCAACAGTTCGATAAAATTCTCAGCTATATGGAAATCGCTAAACAGGAAGGTGCCGAATTACTTACTGGTGGAGCAGTGGAAAAACTCACCGGCACTCTAAGCGGTGGTTATTACATCCAGCCGACCCTGCTCAAGGGCCATAATAAGATGCGCGTATTTCAGGAAGAAATCTTCGGGCCGGTAGTCAGCGTTACAACATTCAAAGACGAAGCCGAAGCCTTAATTATTGCCAATGACACCGAGTTCGGCCTCGGTGCTGGCCTATGGACTCGCGACATTAACCTGGCCTACCGCATGGGTCGGGCGATTAAGGCGGGTCGCGTGTGGACTAACTGCTATCACCTTTATCCCGCGCATGCGGCGTTTGGGGGCTATAAGAAGTCCGGTGTAGGCCGCGAAAACCACAAGATGATGCTCGATTATTACCAGCAGACTAAAAACCTGCTGGTAAGCTATGACATAAACCCGATGGGCTTCTTTTGATCAATCCTTCTTAGGGGTAAGATCACCAGAAGACACTTTAACAAGTTTATGTCCTGTATTAATCGCAACGGATTAAGCTTAATTGTCCATTATAAATAAAGCGTTCAGTCGAACGCTTTATTTGGCGGTTTGGTTGCGTAACAGGTTCATTTGTTCTGCCGAAGATTCTACAAATGTATCGATCGACATAGTGTGCCATTTACATCCATATGCCAAGAAATGATTAGTGTATATGTACCTGAGATTAAAAGGCTTGACAATTAGGTGGGTCGCATATAATTTAAAGTTGTATTTGAGTCATGCGCAATCTTACAGTGCGTGACCTGAAGAAGTCATAAATAAATCAATACTTTCTATCAAACACGAGGCATATCATGTTTCAGATCCCTTCAAAGCGTTTAATGCTGTTAGCCACAATTCTAACATTTACTCTCTCACCATTGATCGCCCAGGCAGCAGATCATACCCTGCGTCTTTCTACGCTGTTTCGTTCAGGCTCTGATGGTGCTCAGGCAGCCGAGGAATTCTCTAAAGAAGTTAATGCGCGCAGCGATGGTCGCGTGGAGATAACGGTTTTCCCCGGAAGCCAATTAGGCGATTGGGTCGAAGTTCATTCTCTAATGATGCAGGGTGCTATTGATATCGGGCTTCAGCCCTTATCTACGAACTTCGACACACGTTTAGCAATTGCTTGGTTCCCATACCTTGCTACAACATATACAAAGGCTCAAGAAGTGTTTAGCTCTGACGGTTTTGTTTACAAAATAGTAGATGACATGATTACACCACAAGGTTTACGTTTATTGGGGGCATACAGTGCAGGAATGGGTGGTGCGGGTTTTACCAAAAATGTTCCAGAGCCGAATAAGATCCAGGTAGATCGTGGACTTCGAGTGCGTGTATGGCCAGGCGGAACAACACATCGAACATTAATGTCAGAGCTTGGCTACGGAGTTGCGACACTGCCTTATGCAGAACTTTACACGGGAATGCAAACGGGAGTTGTGGACGGACAAGTTGGTGTCACAGCTGAAATGACGCTAGATAGCTTTAAGGATATTACACATACATGGGTGCAATATAATGATCATGTAGAGATGTCATGGTTTGTAATAAATTCTGAGAGTCTAAGCTCACTTTCAGAAGAAGATCAAAAAATTGTTATAGATGTTGCCCAAGAAATCTCTCACAGGCGCTTTGATGAGGTGCGTGATGCCGATAATCGTGCGCTTGAAGTAATGGAAGAAGCTGGTATCAACGTAGTGCGATTCGATGACGCAACTCTTGAGAAATTCGCAGATTTTACTAGAAAAGAGGTTTGGCCAAAAATTGCAGGTGAGCTGGATAAAGACATTATGCAGCAGCTCTATAAAGCTGTTGATCTTTAAACGCCTTTATTCGGAAACGGAATAAATCTATGCCTATCTTTACTACAAGATTGAGCATGATCTGGAAAGCTGCGCTGAGTTTTCAGCGCAGCTTTCTGGTGATATGTGCAGTATTACTAACGCTGATTGTATTTACTCAGGTGGTGATGCGTTATGTCTTTCAAACTGCAATTTTCGGCCTAGAAGAAACCGCTGTATACATTGGTGTTTGGTTTTATTTTATAGGAGGTTCTATGGGTGCTAGTGAACGTGCCCATATTTCTGCATCGTTAACAGACATTCTGGTAAAAAATGAAACAATCCAGCACGCTATAAAGACGTTTTCTTCGCTTCTCACCTCAGTGATTTGTGGCTGGATGGTTGTTTGGTCATGGGAGCTTACAGTCTGGTCTTTAAAAATGGGAATGATGTCGACTGAGCTCGGTATTCATATTGGATATATTCATCTTGCAATGCCAGTAGGGCTTGCTCTGATGACGGTTTACTTTATTGCCGAATTTGTTGATCATAGTGTTGAATTATTACGGAGGTTGCGCAGCTGATGGACTGGATTATTCTACTTGATGTACTTTTGCTGGTAGCTCTGTTAATTATTGGGGTTCCTGTTCCCATCTGTTTCGCAACTGCCGTATTGCTTCTCTTTTTAGTAGGGGATTTCGGAAACGCATCATTTTTGGTGAGTGCCGGCTTCAGCCAAGCGACCTCGGTTATATTACTTGCTATCCCTCTATACATTATTGCTGGGAACATCATGAGTAATGGGGGAATCGCCAACCGCCTTATAGACTTTGCTGAAAGCTTTGTCGGCCGTTTTCGCGGTGGATTGGGGATTGTTGTTATTTTCACTACAGCTATATTTGGCGCTATCTCTGGTATGGCGTCTTCAGCAGTGGCCGCGATAGGCCCAACGCTCATTCCTCGAATGGTCGAGAAAGGTTATGATCGCGGTTATGCTGCAACTCTGGTATCTTGCTCTGCCGTATTAGCGCTGCTAATACCTCCGAGTGCGTCTATGATACTTTATGGCTGGGTCAGTGGCACATCCATAACAGCCTCATTTCTCGCACCAGTAGTCCCAGCAATAATTCTTATTAGCCTATTCTGTTTTTTGAACTGGGTAATGACTAAGCGTATGCCCATTAATACAGAGGAGGCATTGCCTGCTGAGGCATGGCTCAAGAATATCAGGCATAATGGACGTAGAGCGAGTCTTGGTTTAATGATGCCAATAATTATTCTAGGCTGCATTTATGGCGGAATTACTACACCAACGGAGGCTGCAGCTATCGCCGTTGTTTACGCGATTCCAGTAAGTGTGTTGGTTTATCGCGAGATGGGCTGGAAAGGTTTATATGAGCAGCTTTGGCGATCAGGGCAGATTACTGGTGTATTGTTAATGCTTGTTTTTTTTGCATCGATGCTAGCACGAATACTTACAATGGAAAGCGTTCCACAAATGTTGCTGTCCGGTTTCACTTCTATTAGTGATAATCCAATAATATTGCTTTTGCTTTTGAATATGTTTTTGTTGTTAGTAGGAATGCTTATGGATGACGCGAGTGGTATCCTTCTCGCTACACCTTTATTAATGCCTGTAATCAATGAGCTTGGTATTAATCCTGTACAATTTGCTGCAATTATAGCGACTAATTTGGGTATGGGTCTGATTACGCCGCCGACTGCACCGATACTTTATCTGGGAGCTTTGACAGGAAAAACGCCACTTAGTACGATGTTAAAACCTACGATGGTGTTTTTGCTTTTCGCTTATCTTCCCGTTGTGTTGCTTACGACCTTTATTCCGACTCTGTCCCTAGCTTTACCACAATTTTTGTTATCAAACTAAATGATTGCAATCAGTGTGTAATGTATTTTTGGATCTGAATAAATTAATGAATGTTGGTCAACCGGCTGCTAACATAACGCTGGGGTCGTAATCATATTAGAGAGATATCTTGGCTATATAAGGGCATCCATTGGCTGCCCTTATCGTTTAACTATACTGTTGTAGATTACTTTTGATTGGTCAGTAACAGGCTACCTAGGGAAGCGCTGATTAATTCAGTTTGAGCCCTGTAATTGTTAAAATAAAATCTCCGTCAATCGAACCGATCAGGAACGATCATGAAGCAGACGAGTTTCGTCGAAGCCGAGTTCGCCGCCCATTTCCTGAAGCGGATGTTGCGGACGTACTTTGTTCAGCAGTGATGCCCTGGCCGATGAGGCAATGGAAGATGCCATTTATGATAGCCGGGCTTTGCGTGACTTTGTCGGTATCGACCTGAGTATGGAGTCGGTTCCTATGTTCTTAAAATGTGCTTAAAAAGCGAAATTAGGGCAAAGAAATTGCGATTTCCTCACTAAAACAGAAACATTGAGTGCAAAACGAGAGGTTAAATTATTTTTCAGGGCGAATTCCGGTGGTTTGCGATTAGTTGCCGTCTCCCGTTAATTAATCAGTGCTTCCCTATCAGTACAGTATCGATAGCCGGGCTATCCGGAAAAAATCAAAGCAAGGTAATCATCCTTAATTATCGACGTCCCTTTAAGGCATTTGACTACAAAAAAGGAAGAACAAATTATGAGTCAACTGGAGCGAACAGAAATAGCTGTTATTGGTGCAGGGGCTGTAGGAATCTCATGCGCTCTTTGGTTACGCCGAAGCGGTTATGATGTTAGAGTTTTAGAGCGAGATGGTGTTGCAAGTGGCGCAACATTTGGCAATGCAAGTACGCTTGCTCTCCATGGTTGCACGCCAATTGCGCGACCAGAAATCTGGGGTAATCTTCCACAACTTTTATTTTCTTCAGATTCTCCTTTTGCTATTAATTGGTCTAGGCTACCCCAACTTTCTCCATGGCTGCTGCGTTTTTTGGGACAATGCAACAAGAAACGCTTTTTGGAAAACTCTGAGATTCTTGCGCATCTACTTCGCGATACCTACACCGGATACGCTCCCCTCTTGGAAGAATCCTCTACAGCCCAGGCTTTGATACATCGACGAGGTTGTCTTTATTCGTATAGTAAGGCGTCTAATATTCGGGCTGCACAGGGTGATATTAAACTACGAGAAAAACTGGGTATCAGCCAACAGATTCTCAGCGAATCTGACGTTGCAGATTTGGAACCGGCAATGTATGGCCATACGAAAGGCGGTATATTGTTCACCGACTCCAGTCACCTTGAGGACCCACAGGAATTCATCGAAGCACTTAGCACCCCGCTGCGGTTAGAAGGTCGGATACACATCGTAGATGTCACCTCAATCAAATCAAGCTCTCAAGGCTTAACAATAAGCTATAAGGACGGACGGAAATTATTAGCCGATA
>Ga0314774_1000931_pt1 | contig 20568 bp, 22 predicted proteins | sample MetaGCBIA2018_FD_204515 | JGI IMG/M metagenome (GOLD analysis project Ga0314774, IMG submission 204515) | Cryopeg brine microbial communities from Beaufort Sea near Barrow, Alaska, United States - CBIA 2018 | ecosystem: Environmental > Aquatic > Marine > Coastal | place: USA: Alaska | collected...
AAAGGGGAATCACTAAGAAAAGGAGTTTTAATGAAGGAATAACATTAATTTTTTATATAATTGTAGGATCTTTCAAAGTGGCACGGTTTGACCGAAATCAGTGGCACGGTCACTCCGAAATAGCCACGCCCCAAGCGGCAAAAGAGGAACAGCCAACCAACGCTAAATCCTGTAAAGCGTGACCAATATCGTGAGAAGCGTGCAAATACAAACTTCGCAAATAGCGTGGCGCAATATTATCGAAATCGTGCGAACTATACTCAGAAATTCCATAAATTTCTGTTTTGTACTCCTCAGTAATGTTGAGATAGAGTTTTCTGCCGTACCATTTTAGAAAAGTCCGAAGTGATTTTTGTTTAAATTTTGAAGGCAATATCTCATAAATTCTATTAAAGAAAATTTCCTGTTGCTTCTTTACTAAAGAATCAGTTAAACTCCCAATAGACAAACCTCTTTCGAGCGGATCACCTTCGACATAAAGTTCCCAAAGGTTTTGTTTATTTTTTAGAAAAAAATTGTTTCCTGTTGAATAAGCCGTATTTGATTGTTTTTTTACAACAGGAATTGCATTGTTATATCCTTCTAATTGGGGTTGATTATGAATTGATTTTGAAATGCCACAAGAAACAATTGTCAAAAAAAAAATAGCTGAGATTACGAACCTAAAAATTATTTTCATTATCAAATATTATTTTATTTTTCTGAAAATTGATTTATTTTATTGACCAAATACTCTTTTCCAACAATTTCCGAACAAGTGACAACGGCTCCAATTGTAACTCCCAAAACACCGTGCATGTTGACACTTTGGCCAGTAAGAAATAAATTATTTAATTTGGTTTTTGAAGAGATAAACGTTTTCATCGGATTGTTAGAATCTTTCACATAACCATACATATTGCCGTTGTATCCGCCAATATAATCCCGATAAGAAAGTGGTGTTGAACTATGCACCGACTTTATACAATTTCTAATTCCAGGGAATTTTAGTTCGATAGCCTGAAGAAATTTTTCGGTTTTTTGAGCTTTAAATGCATCATAGCTCTCCCCTCTATCGTCTTCTTCTGTCGCAGTATTGAAAGTTTGCTCCCACTGTTTTAAATCCTCATATTTCATATAGGTGATAAACGTCATTCCTTCAGCCCAAACTTCAGTTTTTTTGGAGACATTCATTGATGCCATATATGCTTTTGGCCAAGTCTCCTCATTATATTCGTGAGCCGTCCATACTTCCTCCTCATTTTTAAAATGATAATAATTATGATTGAGGTATTTGAAAGTTTTGGGTTTGAAAACCAAATACAAACTAAACGCAGAAATAACACCTTCTAAACTCTTGACTCGATTGTAGAATGATTTTCTAAAATTGTCTTCCCCTGCCATTTTTAAAGTAGTTTTTAGGTCAATATTAGAAATAAAAATAGAAGCTGAAACTTCGGTTCCATCTTTCATCTTGACCGAAGAAACAATTTTATCTTCAACAACAAACTGTAAAACTTCCTTGTACTTATAGATTTCACCACCGTGAATTTTGAGTTGTTTAATCAACAGTTTTGTGATTTGACTTCCACCATTAACACAACGCCAAGCACTTTGCATATATGAATTCACAGATAAGGCATGAACATAAAAAGGAGATTTTTCTGCAATTCCGGCATAAAGAAAATTAGTTCCTGCTAAAACGGCCCGTAATTTTGGGTTTGGGGTAAGTTCGTCAATATATTGTTTGGCATTTATAGATAATTTTTCACTGTCATATTTCCCCTCCCATTCTAAATTATACAAAGGAAAAGAACTGCAAATTTTATCGATTTCTTCACAGTATTTCTGAAGCGTTACTCTTTCATCTGGAAAATATTTTGTTAGCTGATTTACAAAATTATCGTAGCCTTGAGCATATGGATATTCTTGGGCTTCGTTTTCAAAAGAAATGATATCAAAACCATCTTCGTCCATTTTTTTAAGTTTCAAATCATCCATAATGCCCAAATATTTGAAATATTTGTACAGATTTTGACCTTTGCTTAAACCACCAATATAATGGATTCCAGTGTCAAAAATTGTTTTATCACGTACAAATGTCTGAAGATTTCCACCATATTGATTATTTTTTTCGAGCACGCAAACCGTGTAACCTTCTTTGGCCAAGATAACGGCAGAAACCAATCCTCCTAAACCACTTCCTATAATAACAACATCATATTGCTTTTTCACACCCTCTTTTTCTTTAACACAATTAAACTTTCAATTTCAGAATCGATTTTAAAACCAAATGCCAGCACCCCCCCTTTTAAATTGGAAGAATTTACTAAAATTACCGTATTTACAAATTGACAAATTTCAGCTAAGTATTCACAATTCTTATCGGAAATAAGCACTACCTCATACTTATTGTTCTCAATTTCTTCAGGATTTTGAAGATAGTGAATTATTCTTTTATTTGCAATGTAATTCGTTTTGGAAACATCTCTTTTTTCTTCATCAGCAACATAAGAATCGATCCTTCTTTGCGGTTCTTGAAGCGAAAGCAACACGTCTAATTGTCCGTAATCATTGGCTAAATGTAAAATTTTCGCCTTTGGAGAAATTAAATTATTTAATTTATAATACAATTCTAAATGTTGGTTGAAATCAGTTTTTACTGCCTGAATGACATCGGTTTCTTTATAAGCAAAACTATTCATCACCATTTTTTTAAAATATTGTGAATCTTCTAAATCATTACGCATTTTTTTGTAATGGGCTTTAAAAAAGCCACTCATTTTCTTTGTTCTAACGGAATAATCTTTACCAAAATCAGCATCGTTTAGAGCAATCCTATCCAATATTTCAACTGTGGTTCTTCCGCCATTGATAACAAAATCTCCTTTAGGCAAAACTTCAGAATATCCATGAATGACCACAGGAACTATGTCTAACTGCAATTGCTCAGCCAAATAAAATGCACCTTTGTGAAACCGCTTTATTCTATTGTCCGAAGAACGTGTCCCTTCGGGGAAAACCATCAATGAGAATCCTTGATTAACTTTTGCCCTCAAATGATCAATGCCATTATCAATACCACTGGAAACTGGATAAAATCCTGCCAAACGAACGCCTGCTCCAAAAATGGGCGAATTATAAACCCAATCACTAACCAAAAATATAATTTTGGGGCTTAACATTCCAATGGCTAAAATATCAAGGAAAGAACTGTGATTTGCAATAATTACTGCCGGTTTTTCGAAAGTTTCCTTATGAGTATTAATAATTTTTCGCTTAATCGATGGATAAGATATCAAAACCGATTGCATAAATTTAGACATTAGAAAATGAAAGGCATTCTGTTTTGATTTTTTTGAAATCGGCAGAATTTTCATCAAACCAACACTAATAATTGACAATAAAAATCCACCTAAACCAAAGTAAGTGAAGGATAAAATCGAATGCAGCAATCTTTTGATTTCAAATGGTGCTTGGCCATTTTTCACTCTATTGGTAATAAAAAAATTAAAAACCAATGGCTGTAAAATAAAGGTAATCAATAGTGCTGAAAAGATTCCAATAATCGCTATCCAGGAAATTGATTTTAACGCTGGATGACCAGCAAAAATAAGTACTCCAATACCCAAGATAGTTGTTGTTACCGATAGTAAAATAGAAGTTCTGTATGTAGGTAATTCAACTTTGCCAAAGGTGTGTTCTTTTTGCAAAGCCATCGTCATAAAAATACTATAATCAACTCCTATTCCGAAAATCAAAGTGCAAACAATGATATTAATAACATTAAATTGCATACCGAAAAGACCCATAATTCCAGTGGTAAAAAGCCAGCTAATCAATATTGGAATTATACTGACAATAACTAATTCAACTCTTCTAAAAGCTAAAAGAAGCACAAAGAATATGGCAATAAAAGAATAATTTACAAGGTCTTCAAAATTGGTTTTTAGCGTTCCCAGAAAAGTTTCATTGGTTTGCTGCCTGTCAATTACAACCATATTTGATTGTTTTTTTATTTCGTCAACAAACGTATCTCTTTTATCAATTGCCACTTTTACCAGTGTTGAAATCGAATAAAAACCATTTTTATGAGCAAGGAATTCTTCAAGAAAAAAAGATTTAACTATGCTATATTCTTCAATTGAAATTGGAGTAAAATTTTTGTCTAAAGTTTCATAAAAAGGAGAAAAAGAATTGGCTTTGAAACCAAATTTATTCCCATTGGAAATCAATGTGTTTTTAAGATTCTCCTTTTTTGCTGAATCCCAAAAAGTATTCCATGCTTCGATTTTTTGTTCCTGTATTGCTGATGAAAAAACAATCCCGCCAATAGAACTGAAATTTAGAACTTTATTCGATTTTTTATCCTTTGCCAAAGTGCTAAAAAGCACATTGTTATTGGCTACAACCTCTTCATAACTTTTGCCATAAGTAACCAAATAAATAGATTTTGAAGAAATATTGGCAATATTTTCTAATTTTTTCTCGGCCATTTTCAAGTCAGAACTCATAAAATTCAAGCTCGAAAGATCATTGTTGAAAGTTACTTTTGAATAGGTAAAAACAGAAATAATCATAACAATAATTACCGAAACAACTAGAAATTTGTTTTTATGATAAGGATAAGTTCCAAGTTTGTCAAGAACATTGGCCTTTGGAATTGATATTTTATTCTTTGTTCTATATAAAAGCGGAATTAATATTAATGAAAATATAGAAGTTGACACAACGCTCAAAGCGGCAAAAATCCCTAAATCTTTTAATGCTTCGGATTTCACAAAAAACAAGCATAAAAAAGTAATTGCGGTTGTAATTCCACAAAGTAACAATGGTTGTGTGATATCCTTATAGAGTAGTTTTATATTTTTTTTGTTTCGTAAATGGGTCAAAACATAAATGGAATAATCTGTAGTTTCTCCCAATAAAATAGAGCTGATTCCAAGTGAAATGGCAGAAATACTTCCTTTTACGAAATATAAAACTGCTAAAGCAAAAAGAGCTCCAAAAATCGATGGAATAAAAATAAGGATAGGTGTTGATATATTTCTATAGAAAAAAGCAAGAATTAGAATCAAAGAAATCGCCGCAAAAATGGATGTGTTTCTAACATCAGCTTTTATTTGTGTTGCATTTGCAACAGCAACTGGTGTTGCACCAAAATAAGTCATAGCGACTTTATTACTGAATTTTGAATTCAAATTATTTTTTATAGTATTAAGCTTTTCAATGAAAATTGTGTTTTTGTCGGTTTCATTTGTAGCAAGTCTGGGGGTGATAAAAAGCAGGAGGTTTTTCTTGTCTTTCGTTAAAACAAATCCGTTTTTTAATTCAAAATCATCCCCAACACTTAATTGTTGCAGCTTTTTTAAAGCAATAAATGAAATTCCTAGAGGATCCTGAAGTATAAAATCTTTGGAAATAATTCCAGCTGGCGAAATCAATGATTTGTAATCTGCTTCAACTGCATTTGCAATACTATCATTTTGCAATTTATTCTGAATAATTGCATAATCGTTTTCATCTAAAAAAAGAGGCAAATTGGCATATACAAAATCGAATGTTTCCTTTATATTTTCTTCGTCAATTTTCCCTTGTACTTTACTTATATAGGGCTTACAATTGGCATCAATGCTGTCTAAAAATTGACTGGCATATTGAATTAAATCTTCAGGTAACCCGTTTTTTTTCCTAGAAATGATTATCGTAATTTTATCAGCAAAATTTACTTGCTCCAATACTCTTGAAGTTACACTAGACTTTTCGCTTGAAGGTAATAATTGATTTATGTTTTCTTGAAAAGAAATTTGCCGAGCAAAAAAAGCAAATACAAGAAGCATGGCGAGTGCAATCCCAATAGAAAGAAATTTGTGTTTATTGGTAAACGTATATACTATCAGGAAAAATCTGTGCATTCTTTATTTTTTGTTTTTAAATGTACTAAAAAACATCAATGTTAAATAGCTTGAAAGCCCGAAAATGATTGACATTCCTATTGCCAAACCAAAACTTCCTATAAAATACAAGCTAATATCATTTTTAATATCTGAAAAGGTCATGGAGGAGTCAAAAAATAATGGCTCTGAATTGTGCGTTAAATAACTCCCCATTTTTAATGATCCAAAAATAATAAAAGGAATTAATGGAGGAAAACTGATATTAGAAAAAGCAAATGAAATGGCTTTATTTAAATTAAACAACACCGCTAAAAACAAAACAAGCACTGTTTGAAATCCCCAAAATGGTGAAATTCCAATAAAAACTCCTAGAGCAATTGATAAGGATTTTCTCGCATTTGAATCGTTGCTTTCCAGAATATTTTCCAGAAAAAATTTCTTAATTCCTTTTTTTTTTAGCTTGCGAAAAAAATCTCTTGGTTTTATATAAAAAAGCGCAATGAAAACCAGAACTGTGTTGAGAATACTTATCCTTGTGAAATCTATGAATGGTCTAAAATGAGAAACTCTCTCCGCTGGATTATATAAAACCTGAATTGGAATATTTTTTATGGGAATACCCTTCCATGCGGAACGCACAATAACTTCAATTTCTAACTCAAATTTAGTGGTAAAATAATTCCTGGGTATGTGTTTCAACGGATACAATCTAAAACCAGATTGGGTATCCTCTAACCTATTTCCGGTTTCAAACCAAAACCAAAAATTAGAAAATTCATTTCCGAAACTACTCTTTTTAGGAACGCCTTCTTGCATCATATTTCGACTTCCTATCAACAAAGCATCACCCTCTTTTTCTAAGGTTTCAATGAATTTTGGAATATCGGAAGCAAAATGTTGCCCATCAGAATCAATTGTTATTGCATATTCATACCCTAAAAGAATTGCTTTTTCGAAACCTTTTCTCAAAGCCATTCCTTTTCCAATATTTTTAAGTAAATGTATTTGAGTTAATTGTGAATATCCCTCAAGAATTCTAGATGTTTCATCTGTTGAACCATCATTGACAACAATAATATTGGACGTGTAAAGTAAAACCGAATCTACAACGCGATTTAGCGTTTTGTGATTATTATAGGTGGGTATAATAACACAAATATCATTTCTGTTTATATGTTCGTTTTTTTTTAAATCCAAGTTTGTTTTTATTTCTTCCACTCGTTTATCATTTGCTTTTCTTCATTCGAAAAACTTTTAGATTGCATCATGAAGTTTTTTATATATGTTTTTAAATTGCCTGATACTTCTTTATAATGTTCTAACAAAAAATTCCTGTCTTCATTTTTATTTATATTATAATTTAAAATTTTCGGAACTTTTTCCTGAATACTTAATCTTATTAATCGTATTTCAATGTTATTGGGTTCACTTGTGATAGCAAATTCTAACATATTTGCTCCTTCTTTAAAAATTTTAGACTTCTCAGAATTCTTTTTTTCATATTTCGACAATATAATTATTGATGCCCCTTTGTAAGCGACTAGTATTTTATTGTCATCATTTGTGATTTCATTAAGTTTTGATGCAAACTCATTGGCATTGCTTTCAGAATTTACAACCGAAGAATACAATTTCCGAATATCAGTAATTTCTGGATTGTTCGAAAGAAGAACTAAAAAGACAAAGTAAAGGCACAATTTCATATATCGTTACTAGTTAGCGGTTGATAGTTTTCTCAATTTTTCTATAAACACTACTAAGTTTCAAGGCCGTTGTCTCATTAAAATGAGTAATGTTTTTTACTTTTACCAAATCATTGTCCGTTATTGAAATGTCAAGTTCTAACCGTAATTCTGGTGTATTATACGGATTGATTAACGCCATAAATTTGACATTGGAAAGCGTTTGCATAATCAAAGTGTTTTGGGTAATTTGTTCCGTAAGTTCTTTGATAATTTGCATCATACAAACGCCGGGCATAACTGGATTTCCAGGAAAATGACCTTTGAAAACATCATGTTTTTCGTTTATTAAAATCACAGCCAAATATTTATATTCCGCTGTCTTTTCTAATGAGAGTACTTGATAAAAATCTTTTAAAAGCATTGTTTCTATTTTAGATCAAAAGTATAAGTTCCACCTATCGAAAATACAACATTTGTATGGTTAATATCAGAATAATATACAGGAATTATTCCTTTTTTTGCTCTTACTTCTATGCCAAAATTAGGTGTAAATTTAAATCCTGCTCCCAAGACAAAAGCTAAGTCTGCATCGGATTCAATATTAAAATTTTTATTTACCACAAAATCAAGAGTTGGCCCAAAATGAATATTAAATTGATCGTTAAAAGAAAATTTGTTTAAAATTTCAAGTGACAAATAATCAACATTTAAATTAACAGAACCATTATTTAAAGTCTTATAATTTGACCCTTGAGCAGAATAATTAATTTCGGGTTGTAAAGTATAATACTTTGAGAGTTTTAATGCCCCATAAAAACCAACATAGAATTTAGTGTTTGATGTGTAACTTACGTTATTGTTAATACTGTTGTAATCATAATAATTTCCTTTTGTAAAATGTGAAAAATTAACACCAGCTCTTAATCCTGGTTTAAAAGTTACCTGAGCCTGTATCTGCAAACTTCCTAAAAAAAAAAGATGACAATAATTAATCCTTTAGCAATTTGATTATTTAATTTCATCATGGTTAATTTTATTGTGTTTGTAAATAATTTAATTCAATCCTTAATTTTATATTATAATGTTGAATACTAATCTTAGTAGCAAAACTATTGTTTTCAGAAGTAATTGTGAGGTTTATTTTTTCTTTTCTTTTAGTTGCGTATATAATTTTTCTTAGTGTATTATCTAATTTTAAGATAAACAGGTAATTGTTTATTTTACCATCCTCTGTCATAAAAACTTTATACTCATTATTTTCAAACTGTTTTTTAACCACATAATTCTTTCTTAATAACAATCTAAAATCGGTTATTAAAGTATTAATCAATATTTTTCTATCTAAGGCATCGACTATAAAATTAATTTTAAAATTTGTTTCCGAAATTTCAAAATCCAACAGTTTGTTGCCAAATTCTGTTGTAAAAACAACACGATGTATTGTGTCGTTTATTTTTTTTGTGATGAAAATCCCGGATAATTCATTTCCATAAACCGTAATATTTGCTTTATACACATAATCAATTTCAGGATTCGAAAAGTATGGAACTTCAAATTTAGTTGTTTCTAAATTTACTGATTTATAATCTTTTACTACATTTAAAGTTGAACAAGAAGATAAAACAAGTACTAAAAAACTACTAATTATTAAATATAGAGTCGTTAATTTTCGCATTTAATACTTTGTTTTTTAATACGATTCGGGTAAAGTCTTCAGAAGATTCAAATAGTTTCACTTGTATTACAGTAGCATCATCTTTATCAAAAGTCAATTCAATTTGCTTGATATATTTCAATAAATTGGTATCTTTAGGTATAAATTTGGTAATGGTATTGTTTTTATTTTTATAATAGAAAATGGCAAATTCTTCATCATCGAATAAATCACCACTAATGCTGCCAATAATAAGTTTATTAATTTTTCCAAATATTTTACTATTGCCAACATCAACGGCACTTTTTTTTCCTTCATCATTAATCAAAATTTTTCCGCTTTTAAATATAATGGAATAATTATATGGTTTTATATATTGCCATTGCAATAAATCAGGTTCCATAAAAACCATCTTACCCGAAGATTCAATGTCTTTAGACAAAAAATCTAAATGTTTATATTGCACAAAATCTGTGCTCAAGGTTTTTATTTTTCTAGAAACTTCCCTTACAACTTGTTTGAAAATTACAATTTCACTTTCAGACATTTTTTGTTCTTGAGCATAAGGAATAAAAGGACAAATACAAAAAATCAATATCACTAAATAGACTTTATTTTTCATAAGCTTTGATATTCAAAAGTTCTTCTGTTGAAACAACTTTATATTCATTTTCCTCTAAATACATCATTAACTGTTCCAAAACCTTCACACTATGCAAGGAAGTATTGTGCAAAAGAACAACTCCTCCAGGAATAATTCGTTTTTTAATTCGAGCAAAGATAAATTTTTCATTTTTAAGAATCCCATCCAATGAACGAATATTCCAACCTATTACTTTATGTTTTGTGACTTCTAAAGCGCTTCGGATTGATGGGTTAGTAACACCGTAAGGCGGACGAAAAAATTGGACTTTTTTTCCAGAAATTTCTTTAATCAATAAGTCCGTTTTCCCTATTTCTTCTAAAACTCGGTTCTTTCTATAAAAGTCAAAAAAATGAGAATGACTGTAGGTGTGATTTCCTATTATATGGTCTTCATTTATGATGCGTTTCAGTATTTCAGGATGTTTTTCAATGTTTATCCCAATGCAAAAAAAAGTTGCTTTTACATTATACTTTTTCAACTCATCCAATATCAGTAAAGTTATTTCATTTGGACCGTCATCAAATGTCAACGCTATTTTTTTCTCTTTTTCCAATGGATTATTGCAATAGGCATCTACGTGATAGTTTGAAGAAATAAACGAAGATCCCAGAAATACCACTGCAAACCACAACAAAATAACCATTATAAAATACCCAACACCTATTGCTACAAAAAAACTCAAAAGAGCCAGTAGCATTATGACTGAGATAAAAAAAAGCGTTATTATTTTATGTTTCAACATTTTGAAATTAAGGTAAAACTATGGTCAATTCCTTTGTATTGATTGTATAAAAGAATTGTTTTATATGCTTCCTTTTTCAAATTATTGACGCTTATAATTTGTAAAATTTGTTGTGTTTTGATGATTTTTGCCCCAACCCATAAACCAAATGCAGATGCCGTATTATATTCACCCGATAAATGTTTATAATATATTTGTGGGGTTTTTGTAAAAGCATTTTCAGAAAGCGTCTTGTAATAATCATCAAATTCTACATCTCCATTGTAACCTAAAACTACTGCATCAATATCAGAAATTTGCAACTCATTAGCTTTTAAAAAATTAATAATTTTTGTTTCAACTTCATTTACACCAAGTTTATTTATGATTTCAATATCCAAAACTTCGGCATAAGTGGTGTCCTTTTTTTCATTTTCCAAAACAAAAAAAGTTGCACCTTCTCCATAAACTGCTCCTTTTGTAGTTGATTCCAAAAATGTATAAGGACTTTCGTTTTCTTTTTTTATAAATCCTGCCAATTTAAAAAGCGACATAGTAAACTCAGCAGTTTCATCAATACCACCAATTAAAATGGAGTTTGCTTCTTGTTCCTCAATTTTCATTTTAGCATCAAAAAGTGCCGATTCAAAGGAAACAGAACCGTTTACATAAGTCAAATTATAGGCTTTGCATTGCAAACCCAAAGCTATTTGAGCACCAACCGTGTTGTGTGTTGATTGAATAAAAGAAGTGGGTGTCAAAAATTCTTCTTTATTGTCAATAATTGCTTTCAAAAATTTTTCCGAATCTTCAATACAACCCAGGCCTGTTCCAGTAATAATAGCATCAATGGTTGTTGCATTTGCTTCTTTCATTGCTATTGCCGAAGCTACAATTCCGTTTTTAACTCCTTTTGCCATTCTTCTGATGGCGACAGGCGATATAAAATCTTTGTAAACAGGAGCTTTTATAGCAAAAATTGTATCCTTTTCATTAATTTCTGCTTTCTCTAAAAAAATAGTGTCTAATGTTTCCTGAGCCGAAATACAACCTACACCGTTTATATATGCCTTTCTCATTCGCTTTTAGAAAATATTAGTGTTGAACAATTCCCTCCAAATCCAAAAGAATTGGATAATACATGTTCAATATTTTTATGTTTTAAAGTTGTTTGCGGAATCAGGTTAAATTCCTGCATTGGTATTTTAAAATTTAGATTTGGGAAAACCACATTGTTCTGAATCGCCAAAATGCTGTAAACCGCTTCAACAGCCCCTGCTGCAGCCAAAGTGTGCCCTGTAAATGGTTTTGTAGAGCTAAAATCTGGTGTGTTTTCCGCTCCAAAAATTTTCAAAATTGCGCTTCCTTCAGATAAATCGTTATTGGGAGTTGCAGTTCCGTGAACATTTACATAATCAATTTGTTCTGGTTTTAAATTTGCAACCTGAAACGCTTTTTCCATCGCTAAAAAAGCACCATCACCATTTTCTGAAGAGGCAGTTTGATGGAAAGCATCATTAGCATTTCCATAACCAGAAACTCTAGCACAGACTTTTTTATTTTCTTTTTTTACAACAGCATCAGATTCTAAAACCAGAAATGCTGATGCTTCTCCCAAATTCAACCCTTTTCTGTCATTATCAAAAGGCTTATTATAACCATCCGATAATATCATTAAAGTTTTGAATCCGTTAATCGTAAATTTTGCTAAAGCATCCGTTCCGCCAACAATAACGCGATCTAATTTTCCTGATTTTATCAATCTTGCTCCAAGCATTATTGCATTCGCTGCCGAAGAACAAGCAGTACTTATTGTGGTCACCATTCCTTTTAAACCCAACTCATCGGCAATTTTATGAGTAACATCTCCACCATCATGACAACTGATGTATTTTATGAGATTTTCATCCTCAAAATAGTCATAATAATGAGTTTCTGTCATATCCATTCCGCCAACACTTGTTGCTGAAATCAATCCAGTTTTGTACTCATTAATTTCAGTAATTCCAGCATTACGAACTGCTTGTTTGGCTGCAATTACTCCAAGCATAGCAGTTCTTGAGAAGTTATTGTCAGAAGAAAGTTGAAGCTCATCCGCTAATTGCTTGTTGGTTTTCTTGATTTCACCAACTTTATTTAAGCCCGAATGCACTGTTGATATATTTTCAATAGTTGTAATTGCAACTTTGTTATTTACCAATGAAACATAATTTTCCTCTACCGTATTCCCGATAGCTGAAATAATACCCATTCCTGTTATGGCAACTCCTTTCATTTAATTTAAGATTCTCCCCTACAACCCTTTCTATATTATAAGGCGATGAAGTAGAAATATTTATTATGTAAAAATAATTTATATTTATATTACTCTTTATGGTTTAACAGGCTTATTTAGTTCTATTCGCCTTTATATAAGCCGCCATTGTTTCTATAGACTGAAAGATGGCTTTCCCCTCTTTTGGGTTAACTAATTTAATTCCATAATCTCTATCTAACATAACAATAAGTTCTAATGCATCAATTGAATCTAAGCATAGGCCATCTCCAAATAAAGGGTCATTATCATTAATGTCTTCTATTTTAATGTCTTCTAAGTTTAAAATATCAATAATTTTTTCTTTTAATTCTTGTTTTAATGCTTCCATAATTATTTATTATATTCTGTTTTTAACGTTTCTATTTTATGTTCAAAATCACCTTCTTTTCCAACTAAATAAATGAATGCTTTATATTCTTTGTCAAAATATTCAACCCAGCCACAAAGTACTTTATCGGCCTTTTTCGTTTCCATGAGAATGTTTGAATAATTTATCATAAAAGCGGGATTGAAGGCCTCAAATATAAAGAAAGAATTCTCACTTCTCAATTGGTGTCGTATGCAAATTTCGCCGAGACAGATATTCGGTAAAGTATAAACAAAAACTGCTGGACTTGGAAAATAATTTTCTTTGTCTGAAATAGACTTTTGATATTTCACATCTGTATCCAAACTTGATGATTTGTTGGAAAAAACCAAAGCAATATTGTTCTCTTTTGTCTCTCCAATTTCTTTTTTCAAAAGCAATTCCGATCCAAGAAAAGCCAATTTACTTAAACCATCCATTTTAAAAAACTTTGGATAATTAACATCAAAATTCTGGTATGCTTTCTTAGAAAAATCTGAAAATGAAGTTGGTTCAATTTTTAAAATGGTTTTACCGTCCAAAATAATTTCGTTATTCTGAATCATGCAGATGGATTGTATGTAGGTTTTATTTTCTGACATTATTTCACTTTTTCGAATAAAACCGCCGTATTGCAGCCTCCAAAACCTGAAGCTGTTTTTAGAAAGTAACGAATATTTTTGTCTTCATTTTTTTCGATTATATTAATTGATTGGCTTACTCCTATTTCATAAAAACCCAAAGAAATGAACAATTTACGCTCTAAAACAGATTGAATTCCAATGACAGTTTCCAATAATCCGGAAGCACCCAAAGTGTGCCCGTAAAATCCCTTTAGGCTATTCACGGGGACATTTTCAAGACCTAATCTATTAAAAGCAATAGCTTCCATTTCATCATTGAAAGAAGTTGCCGTTCCGTGTGCTGAAATATAATCGATTTGATTGGTGTTTATTTTGGCTTCAGCCAAAGCACTTTCAATACTTCTAAAAAGTCCTTCGCCAGTTCTTGACGGTCCAGAAATATGGTTGGCATCATTGATAGAGCCATCTCCAATAATTTTTATTTTGGCATTTTTTTTATGCGACGAAACTAAAACTGCAGAAGTTGCTTCTCCAAGTGTCACCCCATTTCTGTTTTTGGAATACGGTTTACAAGGCAAATCACTCATTGCCTGAAAGGAATTGAATCCTGACAATACAAATTCTGAAACTTCATCACCTGCAACAATAAATACATTATCAAACATTTCACTTTGAATCAATCTTTTTGCCACTGAAACTGCCAATATTCCGGAAACACAAGCATTAGAAACAACAATTGGTTCAGTTTTAAATCCAAAAAAATCAGCCACATTTTTGGCCAATTGGCTTAAATATGCTTTTTTAAAATTAGCAGAAGATGGATTTTCTAAAGCAGTAATATTCCCTTTGGTCGTCGAAAGAATAAAACCTGTTTTTGTGTCTAACTTCGATTCTTTGACTATCGGATTTAAAGCCAAAATCATCATTTTTTCTAATCTGGTGTAATTTTCAGTGAGAGAAATTTTGGAGAAAGCCATGTTTAATTCCTCGTTATTAACAATAGAAGCATAGAATGGTGTTTTCATCAACTGCAAATTGTGTTGCAATTGAATCCCCGAAACACAACCCATAATATTTTTTATATTCGCAGCAACATCAAACCCGATGGGCGTGATACAATTGGTTTCGGTTATATACACTTCTCTAATCATCTTATTTTATCAAACCCACTTTACGTTTCCACTCTTCATAAAAAAGGGGATTGGTTAACATTAATTCTCCATTTTTGTCTAAAAACACTTGAACTGTTTCGCCCGTACAAGAAATTTCATTATTGGCATTAAATATTTTATATCTAATAATCATTTTCGCTGCAGGAGTGTCAACAATTGTGGTTTCAATTCGAGCCACATCACCGTAACGTAAAGGCAATTTATGTTTGCAAATAGACTTGACGATAGGAGTTGTAAATCCGCTATCGAAAATATCAAGATAAGAAATCCCGTGTTGACGACCAAATGCTTCCCGACCGTCTTCAAAATAAGTAATATAATAGCCGTGCCAAACGATGCCGAGTGGATCGGTTTCATTGAATCGGACTCTTATTTCTTGTGTTACAGTTAAATCTAAGACTTCCTTAAACTCCTCTTTTTTTCTTTTCATAAAGCAATGCTATGGCTGTGGTAATTATAAAAAATAAAAATAACAAACCTATTTCTGGCAAGATAGCTGAAATTGTTCCATTTCGTAAAAGTACATCATAAAACGCATTCAATCCCCAATTCATTGGAGATGATTTTGCCACGATTTGCATAAATTTTGACATTGCAAAAACAGGTACCCAAACGCCTCCAATTGCTGCAAGAATAATTACAGATGTTGCTCCAAATGGTGCCGATTGCTCAGATGTTTTAGCAATTGTTCCTAATAAAATTCCAAAACCAATTGCCGCGAACCCTGTGAATAATGCCACAACACTCATCATAAATAAATGCCCTTCAACATTGAGTGCCGGCAATCCCAAATGAGGAAACAAGAAAATGGCAACAGCCACCATCATATAAAATTGAATCATACAAATGATCAAATAGGTTATTGTTTTTCCTGCCAAAACAATACTATTTGAAACTGGATTGGTGCGTAAACGAATAAATGTACCCTGTGTTTTTTCCTTTACAATATTGATAGACAAAGGAATGATGATAAAGAATATAGCAAATAATGTCCAAGCAGGAACATTGTGCTGAACAGAATTGGGTTTTATTTCTTTATCGTTTATTTTAGGCATAATTTCTTTGAAACTAATGAAACTATTCTGCTCAAAACTAACTGTTCCGTCTCCCAATTGGTCTTGAAAAGTGGCATAAATAGACTTAGTTTCTATTTGAGAAATCATTTTGTCAATAGAACTCATTACGGCATTCTTGAAACTCATTTGAACCGCAGGATCAAAATACAATTTTACTTCTTTTTGATTGACAACTTTAGTGTTATCAGATTTCGCCAAAGTATCTGACATACCAAAACTATTTACAATTTTTTGTACATTTTGGTCAATTTTATTTTGCAAATCGGCACTTAATTTTTCTGGAATGATGATGGCCATTTGATATTTTCCAGCGAAAACAGCTTCTTTGGCAAGTGATTCGGTTATTAGTTTGTTGTCAATTTTTGTTACAACAGTGAAAATATTACTTTTTTGTAAATTATCGAAAACGGTTTTAGATACATTTCCTTTGTCATAATCTACAAGTAGAATTGGAATTTTAGCATCGCTTATGCTTTTAAAAGTGCTGTCTTGGATTAAAGTTACCGTAATTATCAAAACCAAAGGCATCACAAAGAGGATAACCAAGCCTCCAAAATCTCTTTTCAAGAGTAGGAATTCCTTATAAACTGACATAAAAAGTTTATATATCATCGCGTAATTCTTTTCCGGTTAATGAAATATAGACATCTTCAAGGTTTCTGGCATTTTCTATAGAAGCAATTAAATGCTTTGGTGTTCCTTGCGCATAAATTTTCCCTCGATCTAAAATGGCAATATCGGTACAAAAATCCTGCGCTTCGGATAAATGGTGCGAAGTATAAATAATGGTGGTGCCGTTTTTGTTGAGCTGCTTTAAATAATCAATAACAACATTTTTAGATTGCACGTCAACACCAACGGTTGGTTCATCAAGAAAAAGTATTTTTGGATTGTGTAAAATCCCAGCAATTAAATTTACTCGGCGTTTCATTCCTCCAGAAAATGTTTCAATTCGCTTGTCAGCAAACTTTAAGAGTCCAAGAAGATCAAGACTTTCAATTACTTTTTCTTTTAGATTATCCCCTTTCAATCCATACATACTCCCGAAATACATTAGATTTTCTCGTGCAGTCAATGTTGGATACAGGGCATATTCTTGAGGAACAACTCCAATGATTTTTTTTATATCATCCCCATTATTGGCATACGTAAAATTATTAATTAAAAAACTTCCTGACGTAGGTTTAACCAATCCGCAAAGCATTGAAATTAAGGTAGTTTTCCCTGCACCATTTGGACCTAATAACCCAAAAATTTGCCCTTCATTAATTGACAAAGAAAAGTCATCCAAAGAATACATTTCGGCATCTTTGTATATTTTAGAAAGTTTTAATATTTGGATTAAGGTTTTCAAAATAAAAATTTAACTTATTGTTTTATTTAATTTCTTAAAAAACACTTCTTCTTTATCGGCAATATTTAATAACTGATCTGCGATGGTGTTGTATACATCTGCTTTTGTGCTTCTGTTTTTATATACTCTAGAAGCTTCCACGGCAAAATCTCGCCATAAATCACCAATTATGGTCATTTCTTGCGACATTTCTTTTAGCTTTTCATTTTCTAAAATAACAGAAGCCTCTTGTAAAAATGCTGCATAAATAAATCGGAAACCACCGCCTCCAGTTCCAATTTCTTCTTGCATTCTCACCATTTGAGCTAGATAATGATTCGCTTTTTTAACACCGTGTTTCGTTGGCCATTTCCTGATTTGTCTGGCCACTAATCGCATTCCTCTAACTCCGATAATGGGCATTGGAGCCAGCATATCACGACACGTATTTTTTATTCCTTTAATGATAGCGCTCTTCAAATTTACCGTTTCAGGAATTTGAATTGGATAATAGATTTGTCCTCTTGGAGCAAAAGCACCTTTAGCAAAACGCACTTTTCTCAACTCATCGTGCGTCAAGGTTGTTACGTTTTCCATTACAGGATCGCTTATTAAATAATCAGTATCCGTTTTTCCATAAACCACCAAATTATGGGCATTGAAATGAAAACGATATTCATCAGGAAAATAGGTTAAATTATAAACTCCAACTTGTAATCCAGATGGAATATTGTTTTTTAAATTCGTATCTAAAGCCTTTACAGCATTGGCTTCGCTAGAAAATTTTTGCCTTTTTATTTTTAATCCCAATCGTTTTGCGAGCCTATTAAAAATGAGCCCCGGCATAGGTCTATAACTTATTGCCGGTGCATAATTCACTTTTAAAAAAGGTAAATAAACAAAGAAAAGTCCTGAGCCAATCCCAAAAACCATAGGCTCACTAATATCCAAACCATTGTGTTTTAATAAATTGGAAGCCACTCCGTTTTCGCAATGTGCAGATTGATGATGTGTAAAATTTGATTCCATTAATCAATTTTAAAATTTCTTAATTCGGCTATTGAAATATTAAAAGTTCCAGCGTATTTCAGTAAAATTTTGTCGCTTAATTTCGCAAATACTTTAGGTTTGAAATGCCTTTTTACCTGCCATTTCCACATTCCAACGTAGCTCGAAAGAACAGCAATATCCATTCTGCTATATTCCATGAAATAGACAATTGGACTTACTTCATTATTTTTCACTTGGACTTTTGCCACAGCAATACGTTCACTTATTTCATCAATAGAATTAGAAAGCGCAATGGTTTTGGGCTCCCAACCTGTACTTAAAGCGGTTGTATAATTCCCGTTTTCATCAATGGCATAAACTAATTCTTTCATTTTATTATTTGAAAGATTACCTTTATCTTGAGGAACTTCATTTTTTTTCATTGGCTTCTACTTTGAATTATTTTCTTGGATTAAAAGGTTAATTTCTCCTTCCAAGAGTAATTCTTCTTTATGGAAAGTTTTACAATTCATTGTACACAAGCTATATTCACTTGAAATAAATTTTGAAGCTAAGGTTGCAATTGTTTTTATTGTATCTCCAGCCTTTGGAAGTTTATAAATTTTTAATGTTTTAATAGTGCTTATAAACCCAACAACATCCACATCTTCTTTATCCAGATTATTTTCATCGACAAAATAATCTTTGGCAATAACTGAAGAGCAAGTTTGTGCCGCATTTTCAATCAATCCAACTTCCGTCAAAATGTTGTTTTGGATAAAAAAACTGTTTTCTTTTATTTCAAAAATGGTTTCAACTTTCTTCTCATCCATAATCAAAATCATATCTACCATAAGCATTGGATAGCGATGAGGTAAATATTTTTTTATATCGATTAATGTATCCATTCTTTATGAAATATTATTTAGCTAAAACTGTTTTCATCTGACAACTACCAATTTCTATATCATTCAATTTTGTAACCACATTAACTAAGGTAATTCCTGCAAATTCTTGAAGAATTGAAACTGTTGTTTGAATTTCATCATGAAGTTTTGGAAGTTTCAGGATTTCAACATCTTTAATCGAACCAATATAACCATTTGGTGCAGGTTCATTTTTTAAAAAAAACTGATAACCTGTGTGCAAAGCCACCGTTTGTGCCATGTGTTCGATTAATCCCGATTCAACAAAGTATCCATCGTAAAAAAACAGAGCGTCTTCTTGAATTTTTAAACCCGAAACAATTGATGTTTCGGTATAAGAATACATTTTATCGACCATTACAAAAGGAAATTTTTGTGGCAACAATTTTTCTACAAAATCTTTGTCGAATACTGTATTAGACATGCTCACAGTCTTTAACAAACTGTTAAATAGGCTAATGAATAAGAAAAACGTCCGCTTTCTGGAATAGCAAGTAACATTGTATCTCCTTTTTTCAAACGGCCTGAATTCATTAATTCTTCCAGCATTAAAAAAGCGGAAGCAGCACCAACATTACCAACATCTTTCAAGTTTATAAACCATTTTTCTTTTGGCATATCAATACCTATTTCTGTTAGCCGATTTAATAATCTATCTTCAAAATAATAGGAAGAAATATGAGGCATAAAATAAGTAACATCTTCTGGTTTAACATTATTTTTTTCTAATGCCATTTTTACACAGTCAGCTCCCTTTACAATTATATTTTCATCCAAAAGTTTAACATCTTGTTTTATTGAAAAAACAGATTTTTCTAACCACTCATCCGACTTATAATCACACCAAGGTTTAATATCTCCGTTTTCTAATTTATCTCCACCAGCATACATACAAGTTTCCAATTCGTGTGCAAAAGAATAAGCTTCCATCCACTCTATTTTTAATGGGGTTTTTCCTTTTGGTTCATTTTCCAATAAAAAAGCAGATGCTCCATCAGACAACATAAAACGTAAAAAATCCTTTTTGAAAGCAAGTATGGGTTGCTCTTCGAGTGCTTTTAAATTGACAACTTCATATTCGAATCTGTCTGCAATCAACATAGAAGAAAATCGCTCGGAACCGGTGCAAACCGCAGTTTTAGAATTTCCAGCTCGTACTGACAAAAAACCAAATTTCAGCGCATTCATACCAGCATTACATACACCTGCCGATGAATTTAATTCTACGGATTTATTTTTAAA
>Ga0314774_1000933_pt1 | contig 20553 bp, 21 predicted proteins | sample MetaGCBIA2018_FD_204515 | JGI IMG/M metagenome (GOLD analysis project Ga0314774, IMG submission 204515) | Cryopeg brine microbial communities from Beaufort Sea near Barrow, Alaska, United States - CBIA 2018 | ecosystem: Environmental > Aquatic > Marine > Coastal | place: USA: Alaska | collected...
TCCATGAATGTCTGAAATAACGGCAATACGCATAGAGTGAACTTTCACGATAACTATAAGAAAACATCCTAAAAGACGTAATTTTTGGCCACTTACGCCAACAGTCGCTGCCAAGCCAAGCCAAGCCTTATCCTGCCTAGCTGATGCGCACCGATGTATTGTCGTTATTGGCCAATATGCGAGATTCGTGAATGGCTGAAGTCGCCCCGAAGCAGTCAATTCGTGCAGATTAATGTTTAGTTATATTCGCCAAATCGTTCTTGTAAGAGCGGAGCATACGCATGCCATCAAGCGATGGTCTCGACCACACCGCCATCAACCCGAAGTGCCGCGCCAGTGGTGGCCGAAGCTTGGGGAGAAGCGGTGTAGACGACCAGATTCGCCACCTCTTCTACGGTCGCTGCGCGCTGGATGATCGAACTGGGACGATGCTTCATCACAAAGGCGGCCGCCGTCTCTTCCATCGACAGGCCCGATGCCTTCTGCTCTTCTTTCAGCATGGCTTCGAGGCCATCCGACAAGGTTGGACCGGGCAGAATGGCGTTGACAGTCACGCCCGTGCCCGCAACACGCTTGGCCAGCCCGCGTGAGATCGAAAGGAGTGCTGTCTTGGTGAAGCCGTAGTGGATCATGTCGGCGGGAATGTTCAGCGCCGACTCCGAGGATAGAAACAGTACGCGGCCCCAATGACGTTGCGTCATGCCAGGCAGGTAAGCGCGCGACAGCCGCACCCCCGACATGACATTGACCTCAAAAAATCGACTCCATTCGTCATCAGGAATCTCGAAGAAATCCTGCGGCCCGTAGATGCCGACGTTGTTGACCAGGATGTCGGCCGATGGTTGTGCCGCCACCAGTATCCCGCAGCCCTCGGCAGAGCCAACATCGGCCGCAACGCCGCGAATGTTGGCTTGCGCAACTTCCGACATCAGTTTGGCGACAGCAGGTTCGACAGCGGCGGTTGTGCGGCCGTTCACTATTACTGCAGCACCCGCTTGGGCCAGTCCTTTGGCGATGGCATAGCCGATACCAGCGGTGGAGCCGGTGACGATGGCAGTTTTTCCGGAGAGGTCAATTTTCATGAGGAGAATCCTTTTGTGATGGAGATAAGAGGTACGCGTAATTAGCCTGGAAAAGCGTGTCCAGATCGATGGCGTCAGCCATCGCCTTGTTGCCGCGATCACCTGGATGCAGGTGATCGCCCGAGTCGAATTCAGGCTTCAAGCGGGCCGGATGCGCCGGGTCTCTGGCCAGCGCGTCGAAGTCAATCACTGCATCGAATTCGCCGCTGTTGCGTATCCATGTGTTGATTTGCTGGCGCAGCTGGTCCTTGTCCGCGTGGTAGTAATTGTCCAGCGGCGTGCCCGGCAATGCGCCCTCGAACGGCGTCAGCGTCGCGCCGGCGACCCGCACGCCATGGGTATGCGCACGTGCGATGAGCTGGCGATAGCCGGCGATCAGCGCGTCGACCGACGGCCTGATGCCTTGAGGATCGAACGCCGTGCCTGGCCAACTGATGTCGTTGATGCCGAGGAGGACCACGACCGTCTTGACCCGCAGCAGACTCAACACGTCCCGGTCAAAGCGCGCCAATGCATTGACGCCCATGCGGTCGCCGAGCAGGCGGGCGCCAGAAATACCGGCATTGAGTACCGCCACGTTTCTCGATACCAAACGTGCGGCAAGAAAATCGGGCCAGCGCGCATTGGCATTGATGGTTGCGCCATTGCCGTCGGTGATCGAGTCGCCGATCACGACCACCGTGCTGGCAGGTGTGGCAGTTTCGACCTGAATTCCGCGCAGGAAGATGCGCGCACCTGTGGTGGTATCTGTCTCGATATGTTTGGCCGCGACCTGATTACCCTTCACCAGATAAGCCGTCTGGCGACCATCCCAATGAAAGGTGGTGGCCTGCGTTTTGTTCGGCAGGAAGACGCTGACCGCCACATTATCTAAAGGTGCGACTGTCAGATCGACCGGATCGCTCACCAGCGGCGCGCCCGGCGGTACGATGGCAGAGGTTTTGCCGCCGAAAGTGATGGGCCGATCCGTGCCGGCAACAATCGCCGACCCGGCATCGGCCAACGCGACATGCGCGGCGCCGATAACCAGCGGCTGGCTGCCATACTCGTTGGACAGCACGATGCGGATACGCTTGCCGCCGAGACTGATACGGGTCACCTGCCGAATGGTCTGATCCTGCAGCGTGGCTGGAATGTTGGTGGGGAAAGCGAAGTCCGGTCCCCAAATCGGTTGCGGGCTGGCCATCCAGGTGCCAATCCAGGCGCTGGGTTCGGCCGCGCTCACGGCAGCGGGCACGGCCAGCGAGGTCGCCAGCGTGACTGCCATGAATCGATGGAGCCAGGCCAGGCGGCGGGCATAGGGGCGAATATTAAGGTTCGTTGTCATGGTGAGTCCTTGTCTTCAGTCAATTGGGTTCATAGAGAGGCTTGCCATCGGCACCCAGACGTTGCCCACGTTCCAGCCGGATGGCAGTCAGAGCCACGCCAAATGCGCACAACGGCACCAGCGCCGCCACCCAAGTAATACGCTGAGTCCGGGGCCGTACGCGATGACGACTCCGTCCAGCCAGGCACCGATGGCACGCCCAGAATATTGGCCAGCGTCAGGCCAGTAAACATGAAGGCGATTGCGGAGGCGCGTTTATCCGGCGCCACCAAACCGGTGGCAACCACAGAACCTACGCCGAAGAAAGTACCGTGGGCGAACGCAGTCAACACGCGGGCGGCCATCAAAAAGCCATAACTTGGCGCCAGCGCACACGCAGCGTTACCCAGAGTGAAAATCACCATCAGGCCCAACAGCAAGGTCTTGCGCGGCCAGCGCCCAGTCATCGCCGTAAGCAGCGGCGCTCCGACAACGACGCCCAGTGCGTAGCCGGAAATTAACCAGCCAGCCGCCTGGATTGAGACGCCAAACTCGGCACCGACTTCCAGTAGCAAACCCATGATGACGAATTCGGTGACACCGATGCCGAAGGCACCGGCGGTTAGTGCATAAAGAGCAATTGGCATCAGTCGAAGTCCTGTGAATTGATCTGCTATCAGAGGATAAATTATGAATTCAAATCAACTTGTGGAGTAGACTGCCTCCAGGAAAAACACTTGTGAGTTCATTTCAATATGGCGCGTCTGGATGTCAATCGATCAGGAGAAATGGATGTCTTCGTCCGCGTAGTCGAACTGGGCGGTTTCTCTGCCGCTGCGCGTGCGTTTCGCATGACGCCATCTGCGGTCAGCAAGCTGGTAGGACGGCTCGAAAGTCGATTAGCGGTACGCTTGCTCAATCGTTCGACCCGACAAGTGCAACTAACCCCCGAGGGCTGTGTGTTTTACGAGCGTAGCGTGCGGGTACTGGCCGATCTGGAAGAAGCGGAGCGCGGCGCTGCGACCAACGATGCGCCGCGCGGGCGGCTATGCGTGAACGCCAATGTGGCGTTTGGCGATCGCTTTTTGCTGCCGCTAGTGCCCGAGTTTTTGAATAAATATCCCGACATCACCCTCGACATTGTGCTGACCGATGAAGTGATCGATATTATCGGGAAGCGCGCGGACGTGGCGGTGCGCGCTGGTCCGCTGAAGAGTTCGAGTTTGCTGGCACGCAAGTTGGGCGAAACGCGGATGGTCATTGTCGGCGCGCCTGCCTACTTTGAGCGCCATGGCGTCCCAACTCAAGTGGCTGACCTTGAGCAGCACAACCGACTGGGCTTCAACTATGCGCGAGCCATGGACGGATGGCCGCTGCTTGACCAAGGCCAAATCATCAATATGACGACGAACGGCAATGCCCAAGTCAGCGATGGCGAAGCACTGCTGCGCCTGGTCCTTGCCGGACTCGGTCTGGCACGGCTCGCAGCATTCCAGGTCAAGGACGACATTGCAGCCGGACGGTTGCTGTCGGTGCTGGAAGCATGTAATCCGGGGGATGTGGAGGAAGTCCATGCGGTCTTCCTCGGGCAAGGCGGTTATCTGCCTTCGCGGGTGCGTGCCCTGCTCGATTTTCTGGTGGAGAAAGTCCACTTCGATTGAAAGTGGATTTACGCTATAAGTAACGCAGGCATCCGTGCCTGCGCCCAGAGCCGTGATGTCGTAGTTGCGGCGCTTTGTAGCTTGCAACCGGCGATGACGGCAACGGCAATGGATGCGGGTGGGAGCTAGTCGAAGTTTCGAGAAATTTCGTCGGAAGTTTTGCCCGACACGTCAGGAAAACTGCGTGAAATCCGGTTTGCGTTTCTCCAAAAATGCGCTGATAGCTTCTTTCGCTTCCGGCGCTGGCAGCATTGCGCGAAAATATTTCCCCTCTTCTGCCATTTTTGCTTCGATCGCTGCTTGCTGACTGCTCTTCATCAAACGCTTGGCGGTACGTATCGAAGAAGCCGGCAAAGCCACCAATTTAGCGGCCTGTTGACGGGCAAACTTCAGCAGTTGATTGAACTGGGGCGATGCTTCATCACAAAGGCGGCCGCCGTCTCCTCCACCGACAGGCATGATGCCTTCTGCGCTTCTGAAAGAAAAACGCACCGCTTAGAGCGATGCGTTTGAAATGAGTGACTGAAGGAAAAATCCTTTTTGATTACAAACCTAAGCGCTCGGTTGCTTCATCCATTGCGGCAGCATTCCAAGGCACGAAGCCAGTCATGCCGATTTTCGAAAGTGCATTTCTGCCAGCTTCGTTTTCCGACAAACCTAACAACAGACTTTTGACTTTTTCTCTATCTGTTTCGCTCAGTTTTTTCGAAGCGAGGAATTGCTTGATTGGAATCGGTTTGGTTTCCGCCGGTTATTGTCGACGGACACCGCGCCATCATCCAGATAGCGCGTCAGCGCTTTCCAGCGTTTAAGACTGTAATCCAGAGCTCTGGCCGTGCCTAAGCCACCCGGCACTTTTTGCCGGTGAGCCAGCACTCATTGGTGTAAAGCATCGGAAGTGGGCCGGGCTTTTCATTTCTTATGAGCTGTCGTTTATCCAGTGATAGATCTTTGATTTCTCGCTCGACCTGGTACAACTGGCCAATGTATTCCAAGGCATGTACCTCCAGTTCACTCTGATAGGTCTGGTGCAGGTCATAGAACTTGTGCGGAGCATGGGTCATACAGCCGATTTCGGTGACGCCGTTGCCGAAGCCAACCTTGTAACCCGAACAATCGTCGCAGACCAGTCTTCCAGGAAGGTGCAAGGAGACACGCCGGCGACGCCGGGGCTCTGCCAGGGAAGCCCCTGAGCCAGCGCGGCCAACTGCTCATCGGTCAAACGCAGTTGATCGCCGCGTCAGGATTCGCCCCAGTAGAATTTGTCACGATTCACTCGGCGAGCGCAGGGCCAAACACCCAGGCCATCATTAATCGACACTTTCATTCGATTGCCCCGCTTGTTTGCGAACAGCTAAACACAATGAGACCTGGTTGAGTCGAACACCTAAAATGCACTCAATTTTAAAAGGTTTTGTTGAGGCGCAACGCACTTATGAAACTGATCGACCGGCCACTCCTCAACTACTTGCCCGCCGGCTCGGGGGATTTCGGTGCGAATGCTGCTACGCTTTTCTACGAATGGGGTTGTCACCGTCGGTAAATTGATGGGCACAAACGCGTGAGACAGGCTTTTATCTGCTTGCTTCGACTCGTTGACCCAGCGCCGAAGCAAGTTGGCGTTGAGGTCATTATCCAACGCAACACGGAAAACATAAGTTTCAAGACTCTGGCTTTCAGTCACCAGCTAGCTTTTTACCTGTAAGTCTTTTTAGACGGCAAGAACGATTTCAGAGACTAACTCGGCGACATTCTTTACACCAAATTTGTGCATCAGGCTGGCGCGATGCGCCTCTACGGTGCGGTGCGAAATAGATAGTGTGGCGCCAATCTCGCGCGAAGTGAGGCCATTGACAAGATGGTGTGCTACCTCGCGCTCCCGTGAGCTTATACTCACGGAGCGATAGGATCTGTTAGTGATTTTTTCAAAACTCCAGATCATCAAGGAGAAGGGATCTTTAGGTGTGAGTGTCATCCCTTTTGCTCGTGCCCAGAAAATCTCGCAACCCTTAGTCTGCATAAAGCGTTCGTCTTCGTAATAATTGTCGCCGGTTGCAAGCATTCGGTTTTCGCACTTTTCCCCTATTTGCTTGAAATCTGCGGTCGTTGGATAAAGCCGCCGCACCGAATGGTTCAAGACTTCGTCTCGGCTGTAGCCGAACAAGCGTTCAATGGCTTTGTTCGCCTCGACAATATGCCGGTGGCGTACGACGATTTGTGCTACTGGTGATTCCTGAAATCCCAGTGCCGCCGCCTTTTGCGCTACAGATGCATTCATAAACATGAAGTCCTTTACGCAGAGAATTAAGTAAATATACGTATTAAATTAAGTATTTTGACCAATATCATCAAATTTCTCGTGTGGCATTCTTAAGTATAGATTAATGAGGAGAATAGCATGACTACGGGAATATCCATCGTCGGCAGTGGCCACACAAAATTCGGACGTCTTCAAGAGAACCTCGAAGAGCTAATCGTCGCGGCGACGCGTGAGGCTGTTGAAGAGTCCGGCATCAATCCGGCCGATATCGACGCAGTGTTCTTGGGTCATTACAACTCGGGCTTGGTATCAGACGGATTTCCGTCTTCATTGATTCATCAGGCTTATCCTCAGTTACGATTTAAGCCTGCGATGCGGGCGGAAAACGCCTGTGCATCTGGTTCAGCAGCAATCCATGCCGGAATAAACGCAATTCAGGCAGGAAAGGCTCGTACTGTTTTGGTCGTTGGAGCCGAGAAGATGACCCACCGCTCGACCTCTGAGGTGACTGCAGCGTTGGCTGGTGCTGGTTATCAAAACAATTCTGACGAGGCAGCACTGAGTTTTCCGCAAGTGTTTGGCGTAGCAGCGCGCGAATACGAGGCGCGCTATACCAGCCCATTGGACGCGATGGCACGGATCGCGGTCAAGAATCACAAAAATGCGATGGCCAATCCACTGGCTCAGATGCACAAGGAATTTACCTTCGAGCATTGCAGCACGGTGTCCGATTCCAATCCCGCGATTGCGCCGCCGCTGCGGTTGGCTGACTGCTCTCTGATCACCGATGGCGCCGCTGCGATAGTATTGACGACCAACGAGAACTCAAGGAATTTCCCGAGATCAGTGTGTATTCGCGCAGCTACTCACGTCAGTGACTTCTTGCCGATATCGAGTCGTGATTTTCTAGCCTTTGAGGGGCCAGAGCAGGCATTTGCCCAGGCGTTTGAGTCTGCAGGCGTGACACTGGAAAACATCGACTTCGCCGAAGTGCATGACTGTTTCACTATCGCTGAGCTATTGATCTACGAGGCGATGGGGTTGACGCCAAAAGGGCAAGGTGCGAGTGCGCTCGAAGATGGCACAGTTTATCGAGAAGGTGCCTTACCCGTGAACTTGTCTGGGGGGCTTAAGGCTAAAGGTCATCCGGTGGGGGCTACAGGCATTTCGATGTATGTGATGGCTTATCGGCAGCTGACCGACCAGGCCGGAGACATGCAGAAGCCAAGCGCTAGTATGGGATTGGTCTTCAATATGGGGGGGGCAGCAGTGGCCAACTATGCTTCAATTCTAGAAGCGCGGAAGAGTTGATCCGAAATGAATATTTCACATTGGCTCTATCAAACTGCGTTGTCTCGCCCGCTTGCCCCAGCGATTAGGTTCGGTGCCAATCTACACGCAACTTATGGTGATTTTGCACAGCGCAGTTCAGCTATCGGGCATTATCTGGTTGACACATTGAAGATAGGTCGGGGTGATCGGGTTGCTTTGTTTGTGGGCAACTGCCCAGAATATTTAGAAGTTTTGCACGCAGTTTTTTGGATCGGTGCCATCGCCGTGCCCATTAACTATAAATTACACCCACGCGAGGCCGCATGGATAATTAGCAATGCTGAAGCCAAGGTGGCGATAACCGAAAGTGGTGACGTTTATCCTGGCGTAGATGATCTGGAAAGAGAGTGCGTCGAGCTGGGCATTCGAGGCGTTGAGCTCATAGATGTCGCGCGGAATGCACCCCCGGTGACTCCACCGGTCGACACAGCCTCTGACGAGGTCGCTTGGTTGTTTTATACGTCCGGTACGACGGGCCGCCCCAAGGGCGTCATGTTGACTCACCGTAATCTCATTGCGATGTCAATGTCCTATGCGCTGGACGTAGATACCGCATTACCGCAGGACAATTCACTTTATGCAGCTCCTATGTCCCATGGCGCGGGACTTTATCATTTTCCAATCATTCGCGCAGGGGGCTGCCATATCGTGCCACAGTCCTGCAGTTTCGATCCTGCAGAAATAGCCGGGCTAGCGCGAGAGCTCGGTAATCTGGTGTTCTTTGCAGCACCTACCATGGTCAAACGCCTGATTACCTATTCGATCGAAACCGGGTATGACGGAACGGGCATCAAGACGATCATTTATGGCGGTGGTCCAATGTACCGAGCCGATATCGAAGAGGCGCTGAGGCGGTTCGGTAAGTGTTTTGTCCATATCTACGGTCAGGGCGAAAGTCCGATGACAATCACCGCGCTGCCCCGCGACCTCGTGGCTGACACCTCAAATCCCAATGCCAGCGCCCGGCTCGCCTCGGTTGGATTTGCGCAGGCCTGCGTACAGGTGCGGGTGGTGGACAAGGCTGGGCAGAACATGGTCGCCGGCGAGGTAGGCGAAGTCGTGGTCGCGGGAGATACGGTGATGAAAGGCTATTGGCGTGACCACGGTGCAACCGCCAAGGCGATTGTGGGCGGTTGGCTGTTTACCGGCGATCTTGGATCGATGGATCGGGATGGTTTCCTGACTCTGACGGACCGCTCGAAGGACGTCATTATTTCGGGTGGCACCAACATTTATCCTCGCGAGGTGGAAGAAACGCTGCTGGCGCATGACGCGATTTTTGAGGTTTCCGTGATTGGGATGCCGTGCACGGAGTGGGGTGAGGAAGTTGTTGCCTTCGTGGTTCTGGAGGCAGGTGAGGCTTGCGAGACCACCGAGCTTGACACCTGGTGCAAGAGCCGGATGGCTTCGTTTAAGAAGCCGAAACAGTATCATTTTTTGCAAGATCTGCCTAAAAACAGCTATGGAAAAGTCCTAAAAACTAAACTACGAAAACGTGCAGAACTACTGGGTAAAAAGGCAACGTCAGAGTGAGTTAGTAGAAAGAACCGAGTTTAAACAATAACAAATAATCTCAAATGATAGGTATCTATATGAAACGCAGAACATTTATGCAGTCAGGAGCGCTTGTTGCGGGTGCCGTTGCCATTGGAAATCCATCTCTTTTGTGGGCGGCAAAATCTATGAAGTACGATAGTTATGTGTCCGAAACAGCAGGGCCGTCGTGGATTGACCGCTGGTACTTAGACGAACTTGAAAAGCGCACAAAGGGCGAGCTGAAAATTCGCCGTTACTGGTCGGGATCGCTCAATAAAGTGGGTGAGCATCTCTCTGCCGTACGTGCCGGGATATCAGAAATCAGTCTGATTTCTCCAGGCTATTATCAGGCTGAGCTGCCGGTGACGCGCGGTCTGGAGTGGTATTTCCGAATGAATAGAGCTGACGCCTTGCAAAAGGTTTGTCGGGACGTTTATGAACAGTTCGATCCGCTGCGTGCCGAATGGGAAGAGCGGCATAATTCGAAAGTTCTTTATTGGACGAACTGGAACTATGCGCCGCTGATCCTGAGTAAGCCGATCAATTCCATCGAAGAAATCAAAGGAAAACGAATCCGGGCCTATGGCATTTCAGCCGACGTGATCGAGGCATTCGGCGGTACGCCGATTGCCATGGCTGCGCCCGAGGTTTATCAGGCGCTTGAACGCGGGATCATCGATGGAGTCTCTGGGTTCGATTTCGTGACGGCCGTTGCCTATAAGCTGCACGAAGCTGCGCCGTATTTCTACGATATCGGGGCCGGCCCGCACGCGCCGGCGGCAGTGATTATGAACAAGCAAACCTATGACCGACTTCCTGATGACGTTCGCAAAGTATCGGATGAAATTGTGGAGGAAATTTATGATGGTAAGTTCAGTGCTATCTATGAGGATGTATTGGCAAAATACGTCAAAATCGCTGAGTCCGAGGGCGCGATTCTGGGCACCATCCCCGATGATCAGAAAGCGCTGGCACGGGATCGCGTGCAGCCCGCGCAGGTCAATCGATGGCTAGAAGGTCCGGCGGAAGAGGCGGGTATAGACGGTAAAAAAATGCAATCTCTGATTGACGAGGCGATTGCCAAACACGATCCCAAGGGCACGCTTCTGCGCCCATACGAGATTAGCCAGGCGTCCTAACGGATAGCGGAGGCCACACCAAAAAGAGAACTGGATGATGCAGATTCTGAATAGAATCCTTAACCTTTTTTCCGACGTGCTTGGTGCGGTCTCCATGCTATTCCTGGCTTTTTTGATGCTCGGAACTACGCTGGATGTGATCGTACGCGCAGTGACCGGCAGTTCGATTTCCGGTGTGTTTGAGTTCACTGAAATCGCCTTGGTGATGATGGTGTTCTTAGGTGCTGGTTGGGCACAGCGCGGAAATTCACATATTCGCGTGACCTTCCTGATTGACAAGCTGTCCGATCCTGCCCGTACCCGGGTTGTCGGCATCGCTTGGGCGATTGGTGCGTTGGCACTACTTCTACTCGCAATTCCGTCCACGAGCGAGGCGATCTATTCCATCTCTATCTGGGAATTCCGCTGGGGTAATGTAAAGATTCCGATTTGGTGGACCAAGGCGAGTCTAGCGGCCGGTCTGTGGTTCGCCTTCATCCAGATGGCTGTCCAGTCCATTCAGTGCTTTGTCTTCGGCGAGCCGGACCAGCAAACTTCCGCTAAGACCGGCACTACCTAACTCAAGGAAAAACGATGGACTTCAGCCTTGCTCCATTTATCGCCCTGGCGCTGATTTTCGTATTAATGGCGCTTGGTGTGCCGGTTTTTGCCGCTCTGGCCTTATCAGGGGCGGCGGGGATCATCATGGTCGAAGACTTGTCGTTTTTGATGGCCCGGCTTCAATCGATATCCTACTCAACGACTGCTGTTTACGCTTTAACGATTATTCCGCTGTTCATTCTTATGGGCAGTTTTGCGCAACAAGCTGGAGTGGGAAAGAAACTGTTTGACGTCGCCCGCCAATGGGTTGGTCACCTGCCCGGCGGTCTGGCCATGGCATCAGTTTTGACCAGTGCAGGCTTTGCCGCGACATCGGGATCCAGCGTAGCGACGGCGGCGACTGTTGGCTCGGTCGCTATTCCGGAAATGAAAAAAGCCGGATATGAGGGCAGTCTATCGGCCGGTGCAGTGGCCGCTGGCGGAGTTCTCGGAGTTCTTATTCCGCCCAGCGTTCTGCTGATTTTTTATGCAGCGCTGACGGAAACTTCAGCGGGCCAAATGCTGGTTGCGGGATTCCTACCTGGCCTGCTGACAGCGGTCATGTTCATGATCGGAATCTATTTCATTGCTCGAAATACTGCGTCGGGCAAAGCAGTGACACAACGTGTGGCATTGGGAGCTGCTATATACGAAACCCGAAAAGCATGGCAGGTGGCTGTACTGTTTTTGGTTGTTATGGGCGGGATTTATATTGGCTTTGTCACCCCGACTGAAGCAGGCGCGCTGGGGGCTTTTGTTGCGTTCATCATGTTGTTGGCGCGCAGGGCCTGCTGGCCTGGCATGACGGGTAGAGTCATCGATAGTTTCCGCTCAACCATCAACACGACCGTGATGATCCTGTTCACGATGCTTGGAGCGGCTATTTTTAGCTATTTTTTGACTCTGATCCAAGTGCCCAACCAACTGGCCGAGTTGGTAGTGCAATCTGGTCTGCCGCCCTATCTGATCGTTGCAGCGCTACTGCTGGTTCTAGTGCCGATGGGTATGTTCCTAGATGCGTTCTCAATGCTGGTGATCACCATCCCGATCATGTTTCCCACCGTGCAGACGCTGGGGTTCGATCCAATTTGGTTCGGCATCTTAGTTGTTAAAATGTGCGAGATCGGTCTGATAACACCACCGGTGGGACTGAATGTCTATGTCATCGCCGGGATCGATCGTGAAACGCCGTTGCATGAGATATTCAAGGGAGCGTCCTGGTTTGTTTTGATGGAGTTTATTACGATCGCGATTCTCTTTATATTTCCTGCAATATCTACATGGTTACCCCAGATAATGTCTTCTTAACACGAACAAAAAAGGAAATCCTATGCTTTCCCTTGAGAAAGGCACTGCTGTAATTACCGGAGGTGGATCCGGGATAGGACGCGCCACAGCAATAATGTTAGCTGCAATGGGTGCGCCGGTGGCTGTGGCCGATATCGACGTTGAAGCCATTGAGGAAACGGTTGCTGAAATACGTAAATCCGGCGGCGAGGCTTTGGCCGTGCCAATCGATGTGCAGGATAAAGTATCCATAGATACCGCTTTCTCTAAGGTCGAAGCCTGGCGTGGTCCCGTTACAATTCTGGTCAACAGTGCCGGTATTTTACAAATTGACACATTCGTAGATTTTAATATTGAAAGCTGGAACCGAGTGCTTTCGGTCAATGTTACTGGGAGTTTCCTGTGTGGCCAGCGAGCTGCGCCAGGCATGAAAACTGCAGGCTATGGTCGGATCATAAACCTATCCTCGATTAGTGGATTTCGGGCCGGGGTAGGCCGCACAGCTTATGGCACTTCTAAGGCCGCGATAGCCGGTTTGACCCGGCAAATGGCTTTGGAGCTAGGCCGGGATGGGATTACTGTTAACTCAATCGCTCCTGGCGCCACATTTACTGCAATGACCGATGATATATATACGGATGAAACGTTGGCCTCGTTGCTGCCGATGATCCCTGCCGGATTTCTCGCCGATCCCGAAGATATTGCGATCGCTATCGTCTTTTTGGCTTCTCGTCAGGCGCGTTACGTCAATGGCCATACCTTACCAGTCGATGGTGGTTATCTGGCTTCGGGGATGCAACAAACCGGTTCGCTGTCGGTCTGACTATAGTTTAGACAGATGTTTGGATAGACCAATTCATCAAGGCGGTGAGGAGTTGGTTCGACAATTTCTTTTGGATTCAACGTCAGGATCTAACTCACTATCGGAAGTAGATCATCTGAGCTTTATTTTGGTAGCGGCCAGAGAGAGCCACCTGCGAATAAGCAGGCCGCAAAGGTAGATGCAAGAACAGAAGCGGGCGGGTTATCGTAAAGGCGATTTCTCACTCTCCGATACCATTTCTATGCTGTTTAACCTAGGGATCCGTAAGGCGCTCAAAGGTAACATTCGCTCCGGGCTAATCGAGATAAAAAACTCTCTCTATAAGCGAGGGTGCCTAAACGAGGTTCGTAAGTATTGTCCGAATCTGACTCTTGATGACCTGCAGCCTCATCCAGCCGTCGTTCGATCGCAGGTAATTTCGAAAGATGGGGAGTTGATTGATGATTTTCTATTTGTTAACACCAAGCGCACTTTTAACGTATGTAACGCACCTTCCCCGGTCGCGACGTCAGCAATTCCAATTGGTCAGCATATTGTACAAGAGGTTTTGGCCCGTGTTCGGAGTTGAAGGGGAATGGGTTATTCCCCTTGGCTTCAACGTAGATTAGCCGGGAAGCTAATGGAAAATAGGTCTGTCCGGTTTTCATTATTTCATTCACTGGAATCTAGAGCCGATAAAACCACGTCATGATTGCTTTGCAGGCATCGTGGCGCGGGTTTCGCGATACCAGACGTAGAGCCCGCTGGCGACGACGACACCAGCACCGCTGATCGTCCACAGGCTCGGGACCTCCCCAAACACCAGGAAGCCCCAGGCGATGGCAGCCACTACCTGCGCGTAGGTGAATGGTGCCAGCATAGAGGCCTCGGCCATGTGGAAGGCCTTTACCAGCATGAAGTGTCCGCCTGCGCCTGCTGCGCCCATCGCGATCATCAGGCCCCACTGAAACTCTGTTAGTGCTTGCCAATTGAAGATCACTATGCCGCTCAGGATCAGCGCGCCAAGCGCGGTCGAATAGAAAGTCGTCGCTGCGGGATCGTCCTGGTTGCGGATGATGCGAGTCATCATCATGTAGACTGCGAGCAGAACCGCCGTCGCTAACGGAAGTAATGCATTCCAACCGAGCACGCCTGACCCCGGTCGAGCCACCAGCAACACGCCGACAAAACCGAAAGCAACCGCCATCCAGCGGCGCGGCCCGACATGCTCTCCGAGCAGAAACCCGGACAGGACCGTGACTAGTACCGGTGCCAGAAACTGAATTGCCGCTGCATCGCCCAAAGGCATGCGGGTAATTGCTTCATACATAAAGAAGGTGGCACCGAACAGGGCAAAAGCGCGAATGAACTGCAGCCCGGGTCGCCGTGCGCGCAAAAACTGTAACGATCGGGTTTTCAGGCTGTAGGCGCTAAAGGTAATGACGGTGTGAAAGAAATATCGCCCCCACAGTACCATGATAATGGGGACTTCCAGCGCGAGAAATTTAGCCAACGCATCCATGCCAGCGAGGACAGCGCCGGTGGCGATGATGAGCGTAACGGCAACCGCCGGAAAACTGTTATGGTCGTTGAAATCTGACATATGGAGCGCCTGAGAGCAGAGGAACGGGAGGCTCGAATTGTCCCTCACCGAAACGCGAAGTCATAACGTAGCAGTTCAATGATTCCGGACACCAACGTAGATGGTAATATTGCCGTCATAAGCAAGGTGTCTGATGACCAGAAAACGACCGTTTGTTAGGTGGAAGTGAAGGAGGCAACCGCTGCTAAAGCGATTTGGCCTTTATTGAAACGATAGTGATCTTATCATTTCGTTTTCGATTTTAAGATGAATTCAGTGTGATTCGTTGTTTTACTGAGTCTCGGCCAATCGTTGGATTAACCGGTGTTGTCTGTCGATTTCGGGCAGTAGCAACAAACCGGCATCGGAGGTGATGTGGCCTCCGGAGAAATCGGCTTCAATCTGGCGACGGGAGAGTGCCGAGAAGGTCAGTTTTTGAGGTACCATTTCGGATGCGGCTACTGGTGTTTGGTGGATTGGTTAGGTTATTGAAACCATCGCACTTTTAGCCGCTTCTTTTTATCCCCTCATGAGAAATCCGGGCTAAGGGCACGAACGTCACGAAAGACAGCCAACGCGAGTCGAACCGAGCCGTAGATGAGATAAACAACTGCCCCAGAAAACGGCTGAGGTATCTAACACCGGCAGAGATCTTTTAGGCCTAAATTCAAGTAATAAGTGAAGCGCCACCTGTTTCCCTGAATTCAGATAATGACTGCAGCACTTTGGCGTAACCGAGTAGAGGAATGACAGTCGTTGCCGGTACCCCTCATTCGCTTTACCAATGGGCAAATGGGTAGGAGTCGGAGTCCTCCCCACCCTAGTCCGGCGTCATTGCGCCATACTGGAGTGTAGTGATCAACTAATCCCGGGCAGTATTTTAAGGTTTTCCCAGCTGTGGCCGGAGCAGTGCCGCCGTTGAATGCATGAGTTCGTTGGCGGTTTTACTGGTTAAGGTGGCTCCGCTATAAAAAGTAATTTTCCTGCAAGCTGAACGTTGATCGTGGGTCTGGAGTAGGCGTCCGTACATCCAGTGCCCAAATAACGTATGTACTGAGAACTTTGCCTCTGCTTTTGTTGCATACTAGGGACCGGTTTCCAAACGGGGATAAGACAGCTTTAGTTGATCAAGGCATCCCTCCGGCGCAAACGACTGCGTCTGCAGTGTGCGCGGGAGGGAGTCTTTATTGGGATGAGTTAATGCACCGTCTCGTCATTCGGCAAAAGTTCCGCTGGTTCATCCAGTAATTTATACATGGTGAGAACAAACTCGACTGGCTTAGACATTGGAAGATGATCGTCAGCATCCGGCGATGCCCTCCAGAACCGCCCATTTTGCCACTTCATGGATGAGCTGTTCTTGATGCGCTGTAACCTCAGCATGTTTCTTCTCAGCTTGGGCCAGGGCCTCATCAAGCCACTCGATTCTTACCCAAGCTGAGTCGATCATGGAGCATAATGACATGATTTCTTTGAGTTTATCGTTTTGGTTCATCGTTTACCTCGGTTAGTTGTTGGATAACACCAACAGAGTAACGAGTATTTTGTAGGAGAAAGTTCGTCTAATTGAGCAAAAAAGCGATTTGCGCGCATTTGTCCAAAAAAAGTGCGTTCTGATGCACTCTCAGGGGCGTTCTGGCGAGCCCGAGATAGCCCGATAGCCGCTTACGGTGTTTCCCGATTATTGGCAAAACCTTCCACCCTTGAATTCAGAGCAGGTCTTTGAGCCTTGCCCCTTTGTCTTTTAGCTGAGAGGTCGCGTCATCGGACCCGTCTAATGTTGCAAGTTCATTTGAGCTTTTTCTCAAAGGTTTGAAGATCCTCTTCCCTTCAGCAAGTAGTGCCCAAAGTGAATGAGAAAGGCAAAACCCCAGCCACGCTTCTGGGGCTGGCAAAAGGGCCGGTGGAGCTGGAAAAGATCATCTACCTAGATAAATACATTAAAGCAAAATCATAAAAAAAGGCCGGTGAAAATTCACCGACCCTTTCCGCTGCCCGACAGAACCAAGCCAGATCCACTTTAGCTGAACGGCTTGGGCGCGCGGGGCTTTAAAGTTCTTTGAGTTCCGGTGTCTTAGGAGTTGGTGGAAACTCAGCTTTTTTGGAAGAGCTGGGCTTCGCGGTCCTTGAAAGCTTTAAATTCTAAAGCGTTTCCCGAAGGGTCGTAAAAAACATGGTTGCTTGCTCCCCCGGCTCACCTTTAAAACGTATGTAAGGCTCAATCTCGAAAGTCACCCCGTGCTCACGCAGTTTTATAGACAGATTGTTCCATGCGTCCATTTCCAGAACGACCCCGAAGTGCGGAACGGGCACTCCGTGGCCGTCTACAGGGTTTGTATGACTACTTGCGGATTTCTCTTTTAATGCAGGGTTGAGATGACAAACAAACTGATGACCGTACATGTTGAAGTCGACCCAGCTGTCGGATGAGCGGCCTTCAGGACAGCCTAGAAAATCACCATAGAATTGGCGAGCTTCGTCTATATCTCGAACTTGTATCGCGAGATGAAATGGATCTTTCACGGCCATAGCGCGTGTCCTTTTGTGATATGTATGAAACTAACAATTGAGTGGAGGCATACTAAGCGCTTTAGATAAAGGCTTACAAGGCAGCTTCTTCTTCGGGCCTACTCATATACCTAATTTTGTTCCTGATCCCGTTACCGATACGTTACCGAAACAGCTTAAAGCACTGATTTCACCTTCCTCATCACTGTCCGCCAGGCTTAGTTATTACAGGCCATCTCGGGCGGCCTATTGGCGGTATATGACGTTGGAATTGAAGCTATGAGGAAAAAGCATCACGCAAAGCCGCTGCGCGCCAATCTATACGTTGATTTGGTCATCAAGGAAGGGGTGACGTTGCCGGAGGCCGACAAACAGCGGCAGGAATGAATTGTAGGTTAGGACGTTTGCCGCGCCAGTCTGTATAACCGAAGCAATATCTGGCGCTACGCGCTTAAGTGCCTTGCATGGAACCGCAGGTGATCCTCGATGAAGCTGGCAATGAAGTAATAGCTGTGGTTATAGCCTACGCGGCGGTTCAACTCTAAAGGAAAGCCGCTCACCTTTGCCGCAGCCTCCAGCGTTTCCGGCTTTAATTGCTCCTCAAGAAAATTATCAGCGTCGCCCTGATCCACAAGCGCCGGAACAAATTCTGCGGCGCGGCGCATCAGCAGGCTTGCATCGTAATTCTCCCATGTGGCGGTGTCTTTACCCAGATAAGCGGTAAAAGCTTTCTGACCCCAAGGGCAGTTCACCGGGTTGCCAATCGGGCTGAAGGCCGAGACGGACTTGAAGCGGTCGGGATTATGCAGCGCCAGGACGAGCGCACCGTGACCACCCATCGAATGACCAGAGATAGACCGCTTGTTGCTAACCGGAAAGGCGTCTTCAATCAGCTGCGGAAGCTCGTTCAGCACGTAATCATACATGCGATAGTGGCGGTTCCAGGGCGCCTGAGTGGCGTTAACGTAAAATCCTGCACCCTGACCCAGGTCATACCCGTCATCATCCGCTACATCCGCGCCACGCGGACTGGTATCGGGGGCGACAATGGCAACGCCAAGTTCAGCGGCCATGCGCTGGGCACCGGCCTTTTGTATGAAGTTCTCATCGGTGCAGGTCAGTCCGGACAGCCAATAAAGCACCGGCACTTTCTGTCCATTTTCGGTCTGCGGCGGCAAGTAGATTGCAAACCGCATGTCGCAGTTCAGCGTGGTTGAATGATGGGTATAGTGCTTGGTCCAACCGCCAAAGCTTTTGTTAACGCTGGAGATTTCAAGTGACATACTGCACTTCCCATTAAGATGAGACGGTCGCGCCCAGTGGGGCGAGACCGTCGTAGTGATTTACTTGTCGAAGTGAATCACGGTGCGAATACTCTTGCCCTCGTGCATCAACTCAAACGCCTTATTGATGTCTTCAAGGCCCATCGTGTGGGTAATGAAATCATTCAGTTTGAACTCGCCTTGCAGGTAGCGCTCGACGTATTCCGGCAGTTCGGAGCGGCCCTTGACGCCACCGAAAGCAGACCCGCGCCAGACTCGGCCGGTCACTAGCTGGAACGGCCGGGTCGATATCTCCTGGCCGGCTCCAGCGACGCCAATGACCACGGATTCACCCCAGCCTTTGTGGCAGCACTCCAGCGCAGAGCGCATGACATTCACGTTGCCAATGCACTCGAACGAGTAATCCACGCCGCCGTCGGTGAGTTCAACAATCACATCTTGAATCGGCCTGTCGTGGTCTTTGGGATTGATGAAGTCCGTCGCGCCCAATTTACGAGCCAGATCAAATTTGCTTTCGTTGATATCTATTACGATGATTCGACTGGCCTTGGCCATCGTCGCTCCGATCACCGCCGAAAGGCCGATGCCACCCATGCCGAAGATCGCGACGGTCGCACCTTCCTCAACTTTGGCGGTGTTCATCACTGCGCCCATACCGGTTGTGACGCCGCAGCCGAGCAGACAAACCTCTTCCAATGGCGCGTCCGGATTGACCTTGGCCAGCGAGATCTCTGGCAACACGGTGTATTCCGAGAAGGTTGAGCAGCCCATGTAGTGGTAAATCGGCTGGCCGTCTTTATAGAACCGGCTAGTGCCGTCGGGCATCAGGCCCCGGCCCTGAGTTTCACGGATCTTCTGGCACAGATTGGTTTTGCCGGATTTGCAAAATTTACACTCGCCACATTCAGGTGTGTAGAGCGGAATGACATGGTCGCCCACCTGAACACTGGTTACGCCTTCGCCAATGGATTCAACAATGCCGCCGCCTTCATGGCCGAGCACAACGGGAAAGATGCCTTCTGGGTCATCGCCAGACAGAGTAAAGGCGTCGGTATGGCAAACGCCGGAGGCGATGATACGGACGCGCACTTCGCCTTTCTGCGGCGGCATCACGTCAATCTCTTCAATTGAGAGCGGCTGGTTAACGGCCCAGGCGACGGCAGCCTTGGATTTGATCATTTCAGTCATGTAGGGCTTGCCTTGCTTTTGATGGATGAATTTTTTGTTCGTACAGTGATTGTTGTTGAGAATTTACACTATTTCCGCGTCGGGATAATCGCCCCATTCAGCAATTCATTTTTACCAGCCAACAACAATATAGAATCGGCAAGCGCTACGGGAGCAAGAAGGGGGCTGTTCGGCTGTTCTTCGATCTTGCCACACTCGCAGGCGAACCTTGGGCGACAACGGTGCCGCCTGCATCGCCAGCGCCGGGGCCGATGTCGATGATCCAGTCACTGCCCCTGGCAACCAGCATATTGTGTGCGACCATGATGACGGTGTTACCTGCGTCGACCAATCCATTCAACTGTGTCATCAACATCGTCACGTCAGCCGGGTGGAGGCCTGTGGTGGGTTCATCCAGCACATAAAGTGTGTCACTTCGCTGCGCGCGTTGCAGTTCGGTCGCGAGCTTTATTCGTTGCGCTTCGCCGCCCGAAAGTTCGGTTGCGGGTTGGCCCAATCGCAGATAGCCAAGACCGACTTGCCGCAAAGCTTCAAGAGCACGCACAACCTGCGGTTCATCAACAAAAAATCCGTGGGCCATGTCGACGGTAAAATCGAGCACTTCGGCAATATTCTTGTCGCGATAGGTCACCTCCAACGTCTTGGCGTTATAACGCTGGCCCCGACATACCGGGCAGGGGGTGTAAACACTAGGCAGGAACAGTAACTCGACGCTGACAAATCCGGCACCTTCGCAGTTCGGGCAACGTCCTTTTGCAACATTGAATGAAAAGCGGCCGACATCGTAGCGGCGCGTCTTCGCTTTGCGCGTCGACGCGAACAACTTACGAACGTGATCAAACAAACCGGTGTACGTGGCAAGATTAGATCGCGGGGTGCGACCAATCGCTTTTTGGTCAACGGTGACCAAGCGCCGAATGTGCTCCATGCCATAAGCAACTCGCCCGGCGGTGTGCGTTTCCAGTTCTTGTTCCAGCAGGTCGATTTCACCATTGGCGGTTTCAGTGG
>Ga0314774_1000936_pt1 | contig 20520 bp, 29 predicted proteins | sample MetaGCBIA2018_FD_204515 | JGI IMG/M metagenome (GOLD analysis project Ga0314774, IMG submission 204515) | Cryopeg brine microbial communities from Beaufort Sea near Barrow, Alaska, United States - CBIA 2018 | ecosystem: Environmental > Aquatic > Marine > Coastal | place: USA: Alaska | collected...
GTACCTAATTATATGGATACGAATATATATAGATACGTTCTACGATACACATGTATTGTAGATGCAAATAGAAAAATTTATGGGAGGTAATTAAATGGCTATAAATACAGCAGTCACAACTTTGAATTATAAACTAACAGATATTGAGGAATATGCATCATTAGTTGATATCATATCTTATCCTGATATGGGTTCAGCACCGTCAAAATTAGATACAACTGATTTGACAGCAGAAACATTAAAAACAAGTGTACTTGGACTTCAGGATGTTCCGGATTTGACATTTGAAGCAAATTATGATGAAGCAAAGTATAATACTATCGCAGGATTAACTGCAAGTGAGTATTTCTTTCAGCTTGTATTTGGTACAGCAGATGGAACATTTACTTGGAAGGGTCAAGTTCGCATATATACTATGGGTGGTGGAGTTGACGAGGTTCGTAAAATGACAATCGTACTATCAGCATCTACTCCAATAGTATTCGCATAGTAGAGAAAGAGAGGTAATAAAAGATGGCAATTACAACTGTAGCAACAACACTAAAGTCTGGTGCAACACAAGGTGGACCATATACTAAACTGTTAGAGATAATTAGTTATCCTGATTTGGGTTCAGCACCTAGTAAATTGGATACAACTGATTTATCAGCAACAATATCTAAGACTAGTATTCTTGGATTACAAGATGTACCGGATTTAAGTTTTGAAGCAAATTATGATGACACTGCTTACACAACAATTCTTGCAATGACTGGCACAAGTTGGTTTAATCTTGAATTTGGTTCAGCCGGAGCAGATGGAATCTTTGAGTGGTCAGGTCAAATTAGAATATACGCAATGGGTGGTGGCGTAGATGAAGTCAGAAAAATGACTGTAGTCTTATCAGCATCTACACCAGTAACATTTTCAGCAACAGCATAATAAATAGGAGGATATGAAATGAACATTACAATTAAAGGTACAGAACAAGAAATTAAGTTTACATTTAACTCATTTAGATACATGCAGGATTTCAGTGTAAGTGATATCAGCTTGATAGATGATAAACCATTTACAATGATACCAATGACAGAAATACTCTTGCTTGGAGCATTAAATTGCGAGCCAAGTAAACAGTATACAAAAGCGGATGTATTAACATTTTTAGAGGAATATATTGAAGAAAAACCGATTGCAGAACTGTTAGAATCATTAATGGATGCATTGCAGGAATCAAGTTTTTTCAAATCACTTCAAAGGAAACCAACATCGAAGAAGAAAACGAAGTAGTTGCCGAACCTCTTGGAGATAATAAAAGTTTTAATGATACTGAATCATTCTTTGAAAACATAGAGAATAATGTATTACCAAATGCCTTAATGATGGGGGTTGACTATGAATTGTTTTGGAAACTCAATCCAAAGTCATTATCTCCCTTTGTTAAGGCTTTTTCTTTAAGGCAAAAGTATGAAGATACTATGGCTTGGCAGAGTGGTCAGTATATCAAATTGGCAATTACGAGTTCGTTTAATAAAGAATCTAAGTATCCAATTAAACCGTTTATGAGTGTTGAAAAACAAAAACCGGCTGTTTGTGATAGTGAAGCGATTAAAAGTAGAATGTTTTCACAAATGGAAATATTAAACAAAAGATTTAGAAAGGAGGATTAATACATGGCATTAGATGTAATGATTAATGTTCGAGCATCGGCAGATAACCTACATAAGAAACTAGGACAAGTCAAAGGTTCAATGACGTCTTTAAATAGACAAGTTAAAGTAAGCGATAAAGGTTGGTCTAAATATAATAAGAAGCTAAAAAAGACTGACAAATTATATAACAATATTACAAAAGATGGGAATAGAGCATCGGCTTCAATGAAAGGTCTTAACAATTCATTCGGTGGACTAAAGAAGTTAGTTGGAGCAGGTATTGGATATCAAGTCGGCAGACAAATGACATATGTGATTCAGTCAACTGTAGATATGATAGAAACTGTAAATCTATTCAATGTTTCGATGGGTAAATCTGCATTAGTTGCAAATGAGTTTGTAACTTCTATGCATGACGTTCTTGGATTGGATATGACAAACTTACAGAATAGTGTAGGTACATATGGATTGTTAGCAAGGTCTATGGGTATGACAAATAAAAATGCGACTACTTTAGCTACCAACACAGCCAAATTGGCTACGGATTTATCGTCACTAACGAATGTTCCAATTAACCAAGTAATGCACGATTTACGTTCCGGTTTAGTTGGACAGTCTGAAACAGTATATAAATATGGTATTGATATCACAGAAGCAAGTTTGAAGCAAGAAGCATATATACAAGGTGTAACAAAATCTGTTCGTGCAATGTCGCAAGGCGAGAAGATGGGTTTGAGATATTCAGCAATGGTAAGACAAACTGTACTGGCACATGGAGATTTTGCTCGTACAATAAATACACCTGCAAATCAATTAAGAATATTTACGGAAAGAGTAGTTACAGCCGGCAGAGCAATAGGTAGTATATTCTTGCCTGCACTGGCTTCTATTCTTCCATATGCAATTGCAGTAATTATAGTTGTAACTGAAATGGCAAACACACTCGCCGCATTTTTCGGTTATAAAGCACCACAAGTACAAGATTTAGGATTAGGTAGTATTGGTTCAGGGGCAGATGATGTGGCAAAAGCACTTGATGGTGCTACTGATTCAGCAAAGAAATTACAGAAAACAACATCTGGAATGGATGAATTGAATGTAATAAGTTCACCTAGTGATAGTGGTGGTGGCAGTGGCGGTGGCTTAGGTGCTACTGGTGGATTGACACCGGATTTAAGTGGATACGATAATATGTTAAGTACTGTAGAAGATGTATCACAAGAAATTGCTGATAAGATGGCACCAGCACTTAAAACTGCACTTGGAATTGCAATCCCACTAGGTGCAACATTTTTAGGTTTTAAAATTAAAAACTTACTGAGTGGTTTAGGTAAAGCTACTGGTCTTATAAAAAAAACAAAGGCTGTAGCAAAGATGGGATTTTTTGCAAGACTTTTTTCGGATGTAAAAGGAATTCAATTATTGTCTACAGAGATGGGTTTTGTGAAAACTGTTACTGGTTTATTTGGTAAGGTTTTGGGAAAAGTATTTGGTGTAGGTGGAATTATATCTGGTGCTATAGGTATGGTTACCAGTATGACGGATATTCTAAAAGGTAATACAATAGAACTTTCAGACCAAATTAGTTATTTGTGGGGTCTCCTAGCACTTTCAGTAGGAGCCGCTGTAGTATTTACTCCAATCGCTGGGGCATTTGTTTTGTTGGCTGGGTCGATTGGATTATTAACCGCATCATTAAGTAAAACAGACTTCTTTAATCCGTTAAGAGAAATTGAATTATTTGGAGAAGGAGTCAGCGATGCAACTAAAGAAAAGTTAGAGCCATTTATGAAAACCGTAGATGAATTAGATGGAACATTAGATTCACTTGAATTTACAAAAGAACTAATAACAAAAGAAACCGCAGATAGTATAATTGGAAATGCAACTAAAATAAAAGAAGGGATTTTGGAAGAATTAGATGTTGATAGAAATGCTGATTTAAAACAATTAGAAAGTATAAAAGGAACTATGAATGATGAAGCATATGCCGAATTACTTTCAAAAACCAATACCTATTATGATAATCAAATTGCAACTGTAACTGAGAATACCGATAGGATAAATGAAATCACAAAAAAGCATTTGAAAGATGGAACTAAGTTGACAGTCGCAGAATACGATGAGTTAACTAGATTAAGAGATGCAAATGAAAAAATCGCAATGGATTCAATGACTGAAAGTCTTGCCGAATTACAAATAATAAAAAATAACATGCATAAAAATGAGCTTTCCGAAAATGTAAAAAAAGTAAGTAAGATATTGGTTCAGTCGGCAAAGCAGAGAGATAAAACTATCGAAGATGCAGAAATTACTTATGAACAATCTAAACTCAACATTAATAAGATGTACCAACTTGGAACAATCGATGAAAACCAAAGAGATGCAATGATACTAGTGGCACAAAATCAAAGAGATGAAACTGTATCCGCCGCAACTGATACTTATCTTGGAATTTACAATAGTGCAGTTAGGGAAATGCCGAAAATAAAGGGTTACCTAGAGAAAGCCACTGGTGAGCAACTTACTACTCTTGATAGATTCTTTAAGAATGTAGGTGCAGGATATGATGGTCTTATTAAAAAAGCAAAAGAATGGGCTGGATATGGTGACATTGAACCTAAGACACAAGGAAGTGCTACTGGAAATGCCGGATATTCTTCACATAGTAGAACTGGATACAATACAACTCTTGATGTAAGTGCTAGTGGTGGCAGTGTACCAAGTGGTACAGCAGTAGGAACTAAAGTGCAAACGCAAGGTGGTACATACGAGGTAGTTTCTCCAAATTCGTATATGGCAAATGAAAATAAAGAAACCGGAGTATGGAGTAAGAAGTTGTATGCCGATGGTGGATTCCCAAGCATGGGTGAAATGTTCGTGGCAAACGAGAGTGGTGCTGAAATGATTGGTAATGTAAATGGTAGAAGTGCTGTAGTAAACAATGACCAAATCGTTCAAGCAGTATCTCAAGGTGTTGCAAAAGCAGTATCAAGTGTTATGGGTAATCAAGCACAACAGCCAGTAGTACTTAATTTGGATGGTGAAGTTATCTATAGTAATCAGCAGAAAATTAAATCAAACAGAGGTTCAGATTTTGGAATGGGGGTATTTGCTAAATGAGTATAACGAATGGGTTTATAAAAATAAATAGTATAGTGCTTCCATATCCATCAATTGGACTTACGATTCAAAGACAACAGTTTGTGGATTCTGCAAGAAACTCACTTGGACAAGTAGTTGCTCAAAAGATAAATCGAAGGATTGATAAACTTGATGGACTAGAATGGAAACATTTGACAGCTACGGAATGGAGAGCAATCCAAGTCGAGATTGAGAAGTTCGAAGGGATATTGGAATATTGGGATAATCTTTCCGGTACTTTCAAAACTCGTAAGGTATATTGGGGAGATGAAAGTTCAGAAATATTTAAGATTAATCCTGAAACTGGACAAGTTCTTGAATATATAAATTGCAAGGCAAATTTAATAGACGAAGGATATTAAAACATAACTATACTCTTAATAATATTACTATTTCTATCATAAATTAAGTATAATAATGATAGAGATAGTAATAGTTAAGGGTATTATTTTATAGGAGAATTAGATGTATAATGTATCAACAGAATATAAATCACAGATTAATAATACATTACGAAACCCATCTTATATAAAAGTATATTTAGGTGTAGTTGAACCGGATGCAATAGATAATACAATAAGTGATAATGGACATTTGTGGTATTCCGATGAAGACCATATAGATGATAACTACGCATTAACAAAGAATTATGCAACATTAGAACATAATAAACTTGTACTAGATGGATTGCAAGTATTTCCAATGGAAGTTGGAGAGCCGGTAATATATAATCAAGGGTATATCGGAGATGAAATAAGTGATGAAAATGGAGAATTTATAACAGACCCAGTAATAACAATCGACTTTAATCAATCGTTTAACTTTATTGGGTTAACGTTTAAATTTGCATTTGTCACAATGTCATATCCTAGTAAAATGAGAATAATAGCATATGATGGAGTTACAGAGGTATATAATAAATTGGCATATCCAAGTCCATTGAATGCTCAATATGTGCTAGAAGATTTAATTCCTGCTACTGGAACATGTGACAAAATAGAAATAGTATTTGAACAAACAACTCCTTGTTATCGTAGAGCAATTTTAACTGAATTGTTATTTGGGGTTACAAAAGATTTCACAGAAGAAACAATAACAGAAGCAAATTGGGATAGAGAAGTTGACTTATTAAGTGCAAAAATACCTAAAAATAAATTTAAATTTACGACAATAGACATTGATAAAGAATATAATCCCGATAATGCAGATGGAATTTGGAAGTATATAGAAAAGCGACAACAAACTTTATTCCAATATGGATATGAGTTAAATAGTGGAGAAATTGAATGGATTATTGGCGGTAACTTATTTACAGATGGTGATATTGTAAGTCATTCAGATGGTAAGATATCAAAAGTGACATTTGGATTAAGTTCAATTCTAAATCAAATAACTGATAATGCGTACAAAGGTATATATAGAACAAGTCCAATTAATCTATATGATATGGCAGTTAGTTTATTTGCAGATATAAATTTGCCATTATTAACTGGTGGTGTAACTCCATATTATATAGACCCTGCAATTGCGGATACAACTACACACATGCCAATTCCAGTAGTGCCTTTTAATGAAGCATTACAAATTATAGCAAATGCAAGTAGGTCAGTATTATATGTAGATAGAGATGGAAGAATAAATATAGTAAGAGTTAATAATGTATTAGAAGATTTCAAATTTGATTTTTCAAACATAATGAATCCACCAAAGTTGGATAAGATTCCATTACTTTCAAATGTGGAAACCTATTATGCAAAAGTGCAAGTAGATACATCAAATTCTGATATAGTAACTCAATCAGTGGCATATACTGTTGCAACTACAATACGAATAATATATGCAGAGGCAACTAATTTGACAGTAGTAACTACTGGTGTAACTGTAATTGGAACACCGGTAATATCTGCTACAAATTGCTTGATTACTGTAAATGGAACTGGCACAATAAAAATGAATGGTAAGAAGTTAAACAGAACTAAAACTAAAATAACACATGTTGTAAATGCAGAAGGGTACAATTGTCCAATTGAGAATCCATTAATTGATAATTATGAAGATGCACTTTTGTATGCAGAATGGGTAGCAAGTATATTAACTAGAAGAAATCAGTATACAGTGGAAGATAGAGGATATCCTGAAATTGATATGATGGATAGGATATTAGTAGATACATTATTCTCGACAGATTTACAAGCAGATATAGTATCAAGTAGTATTAAATATAATGGTGCTTTAAGTAGTACAACTAAATATTTGATATCAGAATAGGAGAAGAAATGGCAAATTTTAATTTAACATATACTGGTGTGGAAGTACAAGGGCAGTTGGATAAAGTAGATGTTGTAGAAATTGATGTAGGTAATTTAAACGACTTAGTCAGCACTAAGGCTTCATTTAAGAATGGAACAGGTTCATTCACGGCAGGTGGAACGACATACACTGTAACTGATGCTTTTATCACAGCAAACACAATGGTAATTGTTAGCCCTACTGGTACTAAATTAGGTAGTTGGTCAGTTGTTTCTAATGCAGGTAATTTTGTAATTACATCTGATAAAACCGAAACAGTGGCAGTAGCATTCGATTGGGGAGGTACAAAATGAGAGGCTTAATTAATCAAGTTAGTGGTGGTTCACCACATGGTTCTCAATCTTATACTACTGTAGGCACATATTCATTTACAGTTCCAGCTGATGTAACTCAAATAATGTTTATAGCTACTGGTGGTGGTGGCGGCGGCGGTAGTCGAAATAGTGCTGGTAATGGTGGTGGTGGTGGTGGTAGTTATATAGATACTATTGATGTAGCTGCTGGTGGTACACTTGACGTTACAGTTGGTGCTGGCGGTTTGGGTAGTGATTCTGGGTCTTCATGGGGTAATAATGGTAGTAACTCGTCTATATCTACTTACATTGGATACGGTGGTGCTCTTGGCAAATATTACTCTACCACGACACCTGCTGTTGGTGGTGCTGGTGGTGGGTTTGGTAGTGATGGTGGCAGGGGCGGTATTGGTAATAATACTACTGGAAATGGCGGTGTTGGTGCTGATGCTGGTGCTGGTGCTGGTGGTGATGGGAGGAGTACTGCGGATGTATATGGTGATGCAGGGAATCCTGGTAAGGTAATAATTTTATGGTAAAATTTAAGGAGGTGATATTATGATTATAGTTGGTACAACAATTTCGGATACAAAGGTAAAGGTTGATGGGTGTTTTGTGAATGGTTCGCAATCAGTGGTTATTGATGCAACAAATCCACCTAATCCCCCAGAAAATCAAGCTGGAAAAGAAAATGTAATGTTTTTAAATCCAGTTACGAAAGAATTATTTTGGGAATATGTTGATAGAACATTAACTGATGCTGAACAAGTAACTGAACTAAACGCCACAATAACGGATTTAGTTCAAGTACTAGCTGATAAGGGGGTAATTTACTAATGTATGAGAATCTTAAAAAGTTTGCTGAGAAAAAGGGTATTTCATTTACCAAAGCAAGTGCAAAGGAAACGTTTAAAGCTGATAAAAAAGGAAAGGTATTATCTACCACGGAACGGAATGATTTAGTAATCACAATAGCTAAAGATTTAGGATATTTGGAGTAGGTTTGGTTGTACCAATAATTAAATTTACAAGACAAACAGGCAGTAGGAATAGTGTTGACTAATTCGGCAAAATAAAATGCGAGGAGAAATTGTAACATGTGGACAACACCAATAACAGATAGAACACAAGCAGATGTGGATTATATAAAATCATTACGAACTTCCATAAATAATCTTGGATGGGATAATACTTCTGCTGAAACCAAGCATCTATGGTTATTTGGTAATGGATTTGATGATATATTAACTAGTGATGGAGAGATTTTAGTAAGTAGTGATGCTTTAACACTGACTGTAGTTCCTATTATTAGTTTACCAATTAAAGGTGCATGGAATTACACAGATGGAAATAGAGTAATTGAGAATACAATTTATTTGCGAGATACTTTAAACTCATATGGTTATAATGTATCATTCGCAGACCAACCACTTTTAACTATGGAATCACTACCATATATTGTAAGTGTAATACAAGTTATGATTGCAAATATAATTGCAGTTAGGGATGTGTTTTATGTAAATCCCGACTATCCATTAATACTTGGAAGTCAAAGTGATACAACATATGTGGAAGCAAATAATATAGAGATTAATCTACTAATGACATATGAATTAATTTTAGAAATGATAGATGGATTTAGAGTTTGTGGCACATTTGCTTGTGGACAAGATATACGATTACCTTAAAGGAGGATAAGAAATGTATAACAGAACAAATTGGAAAGACCGAGTAGTCGAGTTTCCAAATCGGTACAAAGACCAAGATAATACAATACACACATTAACTGGTGATTTTGGTGTAGTAACTGAAATTGGAACGGATGTTACTGCCGGAGATTTGAATAAGATTGAAGCAGAATTAGAGAAACAAGCATTAGCAAATGGTATAGATTATGATAATAGTGTAAGTTTATTAAATGCTACAGAAGTACAATCAGCGATTGACGAAAATGCAACTGCAATTGAAACCACTGGAGTATATAAAGATGATTTAGAAACATCATTAAATGGTGAAACAATAACAACAAATGTATTTTTAAAAAGAGCGTTAAATTTATCATCATACCAAGCGTTTTGTTCAAATATAAATACTACAAGTTTAGATTGTGCTTTTGGTAAAAATAATGAAGATATTGTAAGTGGAATAGGTTTACAACTCGCAATGTATGCGTGGTTTAAAGGAACTAGCCCAGTTAGTGAACCATTTACCACCATTAAAAATATAGACCGTTTATCTGATATATTTACTTCACGTGCCGCGTTCGTAGAAGTAATAGCTAATTCTTTTTTAATAGCCTTGATAAACGCATCACCTTTTGCCGCTAATTTTGCATATACAGGGGCAATGACTACGTACTACTCTCCCAATGCTTTTGCTAATGGGTTAACGGGGTTTGTATTTGTTAGCGGTGGTGGAAACTATTCTGTATACGATGGGTCGGTTGGTTATATAGGGGCTCTTCAAATTAAAGATACATCTACTAATTATACAACTGTTCATAAATCTGGGAATTTTAACAGTGGAAACTCTGTATTTTTAGCTCTTGAAGGAATAACTTTGGACCCCGGATATGGAAGCACAACGTTACAGTTATGCAAGGCATCTGATGATTCAGTAGTGTGGAGTACAGCAAACACTAACGCCGACGATTATCCAACGACGGTAGCCAAAGAATATGCTCCTATATTATCCAACACTGATTATTATTTAAGAATTACTAATTACACAGGAACAGGGTCAGGAACAGGGTCTCAAGTTAGTACAAAAATACAAAAAGTACTAGGTATATAATAAAAAAAGGAGGGTTATGCAATGGGAAAAACAATGGAACAGGAATTGCTTGAAAAAATAGCAACCACTGAAAAAGAAAATACAGAATTAAAGCTAGCATCTGAACAGACTAATGCAGATGTAGATTATGTAGCAATTATGACAGGAGTTGAGTTATAATGTTTGAAAAAATAAAATACTATTATGATAATGGATTATGGGATATAGATAGGATGTTTAATGTAGTTGGATTAGCAATTACAGAAACAGAATATTTTGAAATAACTGGATTTGAGTATCCAAATAAAGGGGAATGATTATGTCTAAATTGAACAATATGCCTTGTATTATAGCAGACGACATATTACTTTTTGACCCAAATAGTGGTCTAAAAAACTGGGCAAATACAATCAGTGGAAGTTTTACGTATCCTAGTGGGCAAAAACCTTGCTCAATTATGATAAATAAGGGTGTGGATATTTATTCATATTCTTGTCATGGTTGGTTGGGTTTTCCTGAAACTGTACTATACCGTTATAAAGATGGTAATTTTGGTATAGGTAAATTTAAATCAACTAGTGAGATACCTAATAGGGAAAATGTATTATGGGCTATTGGTGGAATGGGATTACTTGATAAGTATAATCCAAGTGAGGAAGGATTCAGTAGGTTTGTAAAGAACGGCAAGACTTATGATTATTCAGATGTGCTACGATTAACGAGTCATACTTTAATAGGTATAAAAGATAATGAATGTTATTTGGTTTACATAACATCAATGACTGGCTCGCAAGGTAATGAATATGCGAAGGAGTGTGGATTTGAAAAAGCATTGTGGCTCGATGGTGGACATATCAGTGCAATTAATTCAACCGATACAAAAATTAATCTGGACACAACACAAGGTTATGCAATACAAGGGATTAATTCAAACTTTACTGAACCCTTAAATGAACCCATAAATGAACCTGTAATTAATATAAATAATTCCTCTCCTATGTTAGTAATTGACGCAGGACATAACAGTTTAAATCGGTCTAATCGTTCACCTGATGGTTCATATATAGAAGCGGATTTTAATTTAGAATTAGTGAATTTAATTATACCTCATGTTAATAGATGCGGAATAAGAACTAAATTTATTGAATCGATAAATTCGAATCAGTCAATAGAACTAAATGATTTAGTCAATCAGATTGATGATAGTGGTGGTGATGTAATGGTTAGTATCCATACAGATGCTTATTCAAATACTACTGCTAAAGGTCAAACTATATATTGTTATGAACTGAATCCTGCAAAAGAAGGAATGAAACTGGCACAAGCCATACATGATGCAACTATACCAGAATCAGATATGGTTGATAGAGGGATTAAAGATGAAAATGGTTCTATTAGAGTTATATTCGCACCATTAATGCCATGTGTTCTTATTGAATGTGGTTTTCATACCAACCTTGATGATTTAACAAGACTGAAATCCAAAGAGTGGAAAGAGAAAGAAGCAATTCTAATAGCCAAAGGAATTTTGAACTACTTTGGATTGGCTTACATAGAACCTATTACTGTGGTTGATGATTCTCCTAAATATCTATATCATGTTGTAAAACAATATGGAGCATATAGCACACGTGAATCAGCACAAGCAGAAGTAGATAGAATATCAACAGTAGATGATTATGTCTACATAGAGAAAAAGGAGGTGAAATAATGAAGTTTATCGACAATGATAGTATAGCATTAATCATACTAGGAATAATGGGAATATCAAGTGTAATATTAAGTACCGACATAGCAGTAACAACTGGTATAATTGGTGCAATAGGTGGGTTTATAGGAGCAGTCAACTTGAAGAAATAAGGAGGTGGTCATACATCTATTTATTATTTAATATTAGTTATTACAGATATATGGCATTGAAAGTTGGGAGTAGCTAATGATTTACGAGAACCATGAGGATATATCTATGAAATTGGAATCACACGAGAAGCAAATAAGAAAATTAGAATTGTCTGACATAAAACTTAAATCCGACATTGACCATTTGATAGCACGAATGGATAACCTTGTTGAAACACTAGAAAAGTTTATGGATAAGGTTGGTACATTTACTATGAAGTTTTTAGCATTTGTAGGTATAACTGGATTTGGATTTATCATATGGTATATCCAAAGTCATTAAAATTTAATATTAGTATACGAAAGGAGCAGTAAAATGTTCCTTTTTTTATACTTTCAAACTTTCTAACCATGCTTTCAAACTTTCTTACCTTACTTTCAAATAAATTTAGGATACTTTCAAATACGTTTACCCTAATTAAGTTACACAAATATTAAGTTAATATTACTTTTGTATTACAATTGTCAGAATATTCTGTAAATTACAAAAAAATTAGAAAACGTAGGTTTACATAATGTATTTTTGTAATCTCTATACTCGTTCCAATTTCAACGAATATTGATGGTTTACATAATGCAAATTAGGAAACGTAAAAAGCGAGTTGTAATCTCACTTTCCGTTGAAATCAAGCCATTCTTCTTACATTATTTTTACTAAATTACAACTTTTTAAAGAAAAAGAGTATATAAAAGTAATAAGAATATATAGAGAGTAGGAAAACAGTGTAATTTTCTAATTTTGGGTGTGTAAATAGGCTCAATCCATTGTGGTTACTGGTTTACAGAAATTAGTTTTTTTAAAATAGTTGTAATTTTGTTGTAATTTCTGTAATTTTTTTGTAATTTTAAATCTTTCTACTATTATATGCGAAATAACTTGACTTTTGGATGGAAGTGTGATACAATGTACTTATGTGAAAGAGAGGTAGAAATGAGATTTGAATTATTGACCAACATTACTATTGTGATATTTATTATATTACTTATAACAAGTACATCTGTTCCGGTTGTTCCGTCAGTTGATATCACAAGAATGGATACCTACCATGAAGTGAGCATGGATAGAATTAAAACATATTATGATATTCCATTATCACATGAGATTCAAGATTTTGCGAGAAACCAGTCAGAATACAACGAACTTCCATATGAATTGTTATTGGCAGTGATTGAAGTGGAAAGTAATTTCAATCCAAATATAATAAGTAGTACAAATGACTACGGGTTTTGCCAAATTAATATCAGTAATCATAAATATATAACTGCTATGTATGGAATAACGGATTTTTTGGATGAAAAAAATAATATTATTGCAGGTACGATGTTGTTAGGCACACTATATAATAAGTATGACAGTCTACACAAAGCACTCATGGTCTACAATTATGGCGGAAGAATAGCAAAGGAGTATTGGGCAAAAGGGATATTTCAAAGTGAGTATAGTAAAAAGGTGGTGAAGATATATGAAACTTACAATTGAAGAACAATTATTAGTTGAAGAAAATCATCGACTTATCAGTTGGTTTATTAAAAGAAAAGGATTGAAGTACGATGATTGGTACGGAATCCTCGCTGTTGAACTTTGTTTGACAGTGCAAAGATGGAATCCAGAAAAGGGTAAACTTGGATACTTCTACAAAATAAGAGCAGATAATTGTGTCCATAATGAGTATGTCAAGAAGAACTCACAGAAGCGAGGTAACGATGAAACTTGTTCCCTTGAACTATTACAAGAGTATGTTGGAAACGACACGACAGAAGATGCGGTATTAATAGAAGAACTACTTAATAGCAAGTATGGTCACATTTTGAAACTGAAATTAGAGGGTAACAATCAATCTGAGATTGCAGAGAAACTTGGATTAACGCAATCGTACATATCACAAATAATAAGAAAGGTTAAAGTGGAATATGACATTGACTGATGGAGAAATAGCAAAGGTACTAAAGGATATTGTAATCATAGCTGATACACGAGAGAGAAAGAATAAGCACATACTCGATTACTTTGACAAAAATAAGATTAAGTACATCGTACGAAAACTAGATAGTGCTGATTATAGTTTCATGCTACCGAATTATACAAACTTACATTTGGATGAAGCAATATTGGTAGAAAAGAAAAACTCGCTTACAGAAATTGCCGGTAACTTCACGAGTGGTCGCAAGAGATTCACTAATGAATTTGACAGAGCAATGCCAAAAGATATTCACATAGTAATAGAGGATGCCACTTGGAAAAAGGTTGTGAACGGCTCGTATAGGTCACAATTACCACCAAAGTCAATGATGGCGAGTATTATGACTTGGAATGCAAGATTTCGCTGTCCAATATGGTTTGTTGGAAAGAGTGAGAGTCCAATGGTAATTTACAATATTATATATTACGGATTAAGGGAATTGTTGAAATAGTTCTTGACAAACGAATAAATGTGTGGTATGATAGTATCATAGTTAAAGCAAAGTATCTAAAGGAGGGTATGAGATGAGATTAAAAGTTGGAGATAGGGTGAAGTGCATTGAAGAATTTGATTTTGCACCAGTTGGAAGTATCGGAACAGTAAAACAAAATGATTACGATGGTGGTAGCATACTAGTAGTGTGGGATGAAAATGTTGATGGTCATGATGGAAATGGAATTTGTAAAGATGGTTATGGAGAGTATACATGTATTAGATACCTTGAATTAAATACAGAAAAACCAAAATATGTATTTTCAGGATTGAAATTTATTGAATCAGAAGGGTACGATGATTATTTAATACACAAAAAATGGGTAGACAAGTGTGACGGAGTAGCAATTATTAACGGATTTGCTCTTGCAGAAGATGAGTTTAAATATTCGGTAACCACAGAATCATGGAGGAAAGAGGTAAAATAATGGGAGATATGAGAGAAGATATAATTGCCGAAGAAAAGGAAGTAGCAGTTGTAAGTAAAAAACAATTAGAGGTAGTACGAGAAGTATTACCAATGAAGGAACTTATGGAAATGGCTACGATGTTAGCCAAGAGTACAATCGTACCTGCACAGTACATGAATAGACCGGAGAACATCTTTGTGGCACTTGATATGGCAAGTCGTATGGGATTGTCAGTAATGGTTGTTATGCAGAATTTATACATAATTCAGGGGAAGCCATCTTGGAGTGGTCAAGCGATTGCATCGATGATTCTTTCAAATCCAAAATTCAAGAATGTAGAAGTCAATTTTATTGGAACAGAGGGAAAAGATGACTGGGGTGCATTTGTAACAGCAGAAAATGTGCATAGTGGTAAAGTAATTAAAGGTGCTACAGTAACCATAGCGATTGCTAAAAAAGAGGCTTGGTATCAGAAGTCAGGTTCAAAGTGGCAGACTACACCAGAGTTGATGTTATCGTATAGAGCATACACATGGTTCGGTAGAGTTTACTGTCCTGAGATTATGATGGGATTGCAGTCAGTTGATGAAGTTGAAGACGTTGGATATACTAAGGTGAAAGCAGAGAATCCATTTGATGAAAGTGAGGTAAAATAATGCATGTATTTATGATTATGCTTGCCGGATTTACCATCGCAGTCAGTGTATCAGCAATTATTGGAGTTGCTAATAAACAAGATAGTATTGCTACTGGATTTGGATTTCTAATTCTAATGTTTCCAGTGTTATATTTGATGGGGTATTGATATGGAAATTTGGAGAGATGTGGTTGGATATGAGGGTTTATACCTTGTATCCAATTTGGGAAATGTTAAAAGTTTAAATTATAGAAGAAGTAAAAAAGAACAAAATTTAAAATTATCAGTTGATACCATTGGTTATTGTTTTGTTAAATTCTGTGTTAATGGTAATTGTAAAAACAAATTAGTTCATAGATTAGTAGCCGAAACATTTATACCAAATCCAAATAATTATCCCGAAGTAAATCACAAAACAGAAATTAAAACTGATAATAAAGTCTCCCAACTTGAATGGTGTAGCAAACTTTATAATATGAGATATAATGATTTAAATAGAAAAAATCATGAAAAATTAATTAATTGTAAAACCACAAGTAAAAAAGTTTTACAGTATGATTTAAATATGAATTTAATAAAAACATGGAATTCAGCATCTGAATGTAAGCGTAATGGATTTAGTCAAGGTACTATATCGTCGTGTTGTAGACAAGTTAAGTCATTTAAAACTTATAGGAAGTATATATGGAGGTATGAAAATGAGAATGAATTGGACAGATGAAGAATATTATAATGATACTGAATATTTTAGTGTATCAGCTTTTAAGAAATTTAACCGTTGTGAATTAGATGGATTAACAGGAGTTTATAATGGTAAAAGTTCGGTGGCTATGCTGGTTGGCTCATATTGTGACTCATACGTGGAAGGAACTTTATATAAATTCAAAGAAAATCACCCTGAGATAATATCAAGTAGAGGTTCAACTAAGGGTATGTTAAAATCAGAATTTGTAAAAGCGGACGAAATATGTAAATTTATAGATAGTGATAAAACAATACAAGATTTTTTAAGTGGCGAAAAGCAAACTGTTTTTACTGGGGAAATAGTAAATGTACCATTTAAAATAAAAATGGATTCTTATTCTCCAAGTATAGCAATAGTTGATTTAAAAATAATGGCCACTATAACTGATTATGACGGAAAATATATTGATTTTATAAGTAAATATGGATATGATACTCAATTATCAGTGTACCAAAATATTGTATTCCAAAACACCGGTGAAAAACTACCTTGCTTCATAGCAGTAGTAACAAAAGAAACACCGATTAATTCGGCAATAATACAGATTCCACAAGAAGTTATGGACAAGGCGCTGTATAGGGTTCAAGAGAATATAAAACACTTGTATGAGGTCAAAACCGGTGTCATATCGGCAGTGGGATGTGGTAAGTGTAAATCGTGCATATCAACTAGGAAAACTACACCGCTCATTTGCATGGAAGAATTGATGATATCATGTTAGAATTATGGGATTATATAGCTGAATACAATCATGATTATCAAGTGAGTACATGTGGTAGAATAAAGAGTTTAAAATATAACAATGAAAAGATATTAAATCCTAGTTGTAACGCGATGGGATATTTAAAAGTAGAGTTATCATTGTACAATATCTCTAAGCAGTATTATGTGCACAGATTAGTTGCTGAAACATTTTTACCAAATGTGAATTATTTTCCACAAGTTAATCATAAAGATGAAATAAAAAATAATAACAATGTTGATAATTTAGAATGGTGTACATCATTTTATAATAACAATTATAATGGAAAAAATATTAGGGTTGGTCTGTTAAAATCAAAAGCAGTTATTGGAACACATGTTATCACTGGTGAAAAAATATTTTTTAATAGTGGGCAAGATGCATCTCGACATGGTTTTACTCAAACATGTGTGAGTGCCTGTTGCAATTATAAAAAAAATTATAAAACACACAAACAATACGAGTGGAAGTATAGTATAATTTAAGAGGAGGAAAGATACAATAATGAACAATAAAGCAGATTTTATAAAAGCGTACACAACGTACATAAAACGAGATGGTGCAGATAAGTTATTGGAATTGTTAGAAAAATCTGACTTTTTCACTGCTCCTGCATCCACAAGATACCATGATTCAGTCGAGGGTGGATTGTGCCATCATTCATTGGAGGTATATGAGTGGTTAAGAAAAGACTTAGTAGAGGATAAGACAGTGACTATGGAAACAGTTGCGATAGTATCCCTATTACACGACATATGTAAAACTGGGTTCTATAAGGTATCAATGCGTAACAATAAAAACGAAAAAGGTGTTTGGGAAAAAGTTCCGTATTATGAAGTCGATGATAAGTTTCCAGTAGGACATTCTGAGAAATCGATTATAATGATTATGCAATGTATGGAGTTAAGTAGTGAGGAAATTCTCGCCATCAATTCTCATATGGGAGGATTTGACAGTAGAACGCAAATGATTAGTAATGCCTTTGCTGAAAGTGAATTGGCAGTACAGTTGCATATCGCAGATTTAAAAGCAACTTATTTCAAATAATGCTTGACAAATGATGGATAGTGTGATAAGATGTACTTAATGGAAAGGAGGTAATGAATGGGTGATGATTTATTAATTGGATGTGATGATGATGTTTTAGAACTTCATTGGGAATATCCGGAAAATAATACTTGACAAACAAGAAAAAGTGTGATATAATGTATTTATTAGTTAAAGAGAGAAGAAAAAGGAGATATGAATATGAGCAATGTATGGGAAAGGTTCGACACAATAGCAACACCGACAGAGGTAAACGAAGCCAAATCAAAATTTGAGCCACCGGAAGCCGGAATTTACACAGTAGTATTAGAGGAACTTGCTCCAAGTCAGAGTAAGAGTAATCTTCCAATGTTGAAAGGTAAGTTTAGAGTCACAGAGGGTAACAAGGTTATATTTTATAATCAGATGTTACAGAATCTTGGAAACATTGAAATGACAGCAGTGAATGTTGCAGAAGCAGTAAAATTTGTGAATGGTATCATGGATGAAGAAATTGAATTTACCGGAGTGGGAGCATTGGCTGACACAGTTGAAAAGGTTACACTTGGAAATACATATGTAATTGATGTTTCGTATGGTAAGAAAGATTTGGTAGATATGAAGTTTCCAAAGATTAGGGTTGTGAGAATGGAAAGTGCTGATACAGTAACAATCAAGGATGATGATATTCCTTTCTAAAAATTAATAGGGGTGAAATTCCCCTTTTATATGAGAGAATGACTTAATGGATAAAGTGGTGTAAAAACAGTATTGGGGTTTCGTGAAACTGTTTCCCATTAGCACGTATGTTGGTTCAAATCCAACTTCTCTCCTAGAGCCGGTGGTGTCGAGGTTCGTACAAAAATACACCAACTATAGCCGATTGAAATATATCGGCTATTTTAATCTAAAAAACACTTGCTTTTATTAGGAAAGTGTGGTACACTGTTATTATAATAAAGAAATGAGAGGGGTTGATTGTAATTTTAGTATATGATTTCGAGTGTTTTAAGTACGATTGGATGATTTGTTGGTTAGATACCGACACTAAAAAACTACACCACATTATAAATGATAAAGCAAAACTTGAAAAATTCTATGACTACTATAAAAATACAATAATGGTAGGATATAATTCAAGAAACTACGACCAGTGGATTTTGAAAGCGATTCTTTGTGACTTCAATGCCTATGATATGAATGATTGGATTATTAATCAAAACCAAAAGGGGTTTATGTTTTCTAAATTATTGAATAAGTTTCCGGTACTTAACTACGACTGTTCAGTTGGATTCCGTTCACTAAAAGAACTGGAAGCATTCATGGGAAATGATATTAGAGAGAGTACTGTACCATTTAATATTGACAGACCGTTGACGGATGCAGAATTGATTGAAACTATTAAGTATTGTAAATATGATGTAATGCAAACATTTGAGGTATTTGTGGAAACCAAGACCGAGTTTGAAAGTCACATTGCACTGATACAAGAATTTGAATTACCACTATCAAACATCAATAAGACCAAAGCACAGTTGTCAGCAATTATTTTGGGAGCAACGCAAGTAAAACGCAATGATGAATTTGATGTTAGGATTCCGGACACTTTAGTTTTAGGCAAGTATGATTGGATTAAAGATTGGTATCTTGAGTGGGCAAAGGAATCGCATGATTATGAAACAATGAAGCTTACAACAGATATTAATGGCATACCGCATACATGTGGAATTGGCGGACTTCATGGGAGTAAAGACAAATACATGGGTGATGGATACTTCCTAATGGCAGATGTAGGCTCTTATTATCCGACTTTAATGATAGAGTATAACTTCTTATCACGAAACGTAAGGACACCAACTAAGTATAGGCGGATTCGTGACGATAGAATGAAGTTGAAAGCCGATAAGAACCCAAGAGAATATCCTCGTAAGATTGTATTGAATGCTACATTTGGTGCTTCTAAGGATAAGTACAACGGTTTATACGACCCTCTACAGTCCAATAACACTTGTATTGCAGGTCAATTATTACTACTGGATTTGATTGATAAACTGGATGGAAAATGTGAACTGATACAGTCAAACACCGATGGAGTATTGTTAAAACTATTTGATAAGAACGATAAGAGCAAGATAGTTACTATTTGTGATGAATGGTGCAAGAGAACGAGAATGACAATGGATTTTGATGATATAAAAAAGGTAATCCAAAAGGATGTTAACAATTATATTATCGTAAAAACCGATGGGAGCATCAAACGAAAAGGTGGGTATGTGAAAAAATTATCACCGTTAGATAATGACTTGCCAATAGTGAATAGAGCAGTTGTACAGTATTTACTTAACAATGTTCCGGTTGAAAAGACTGTTATGGACTCCAATTTAATGATTGACTTTCAAAAGATTACTAAGATAACTGGAAAGTATGAGTATGGCAGTCACAATGGAGTGATATTATA
>Ga0314774_1000937_pt1 | contig 20520 bp, 19 predicted proteins | sample MetaGCBIA2018_FD_204515 | JGI IMG/M metagenome (GOLD analysis project Ga0314774, IMG submission 204515) | Cryopeg brine microbial communities from Beaufort Sea near Barrow, Alaska, United States - CBIA 2018 | ecosystem: Environmental > Aquatic > Marine > Coastal | place: USA: Alaska | collected...
AATAGATAACTTTTAATTTCGCCGATACAAATTTAAACCCAAAACATTTCATAACCAAATTAGTGCTATGACAATCGACCAACGAAAATCCCATTTTATACAAGTCGGTTTATTTTTGAGCCAATTTAACCGGGAAGGTATTCACCAGCTCTCAAATTTGCCTCATAATGATCTGTTTTTTAAAGCTTTCCAGGAACAAATAGATCTGGCCGTTCATTATAACTGTTGGTTTACGAAGGAAAATGTTCTTTTTTCACTGGAAGAATGGAGCAAGGCGCTTATCGAAACAAATTTGGATAATTGGTTAAAACCATACAATTTCAGCAATCAGGAAGCAAAAACCGTGGGGATTGTAATGGCCGGAAATATTCCTTTGGTTGGATTTCACGATTTTATCTCGGTTTTGATCTCGGGTCATAAAGTGTTGATAAAACAATCTTCCAACGATCAGAAATTATTGCCAATCCTGGCAGATTACCTGATAGCGATTGAGCCTGAATATAAGGAGTTGATTGAATTTACGGATGGCAGATTTAGTAATTTTGATGCAGTAATAGCCACCGGCAGCAATAATACTGCCCGGTATTTTGAATATTATTTTGCAAAAAGACCTTCTATCATCCGCAAAAACAGAAATTCCATCGCGGTTTTGACAGGCAATGAAACCCCAACTGAACTGCAGGCTTTAGGGCATGATGTTTTTCGTTACTTTGGTTTGGGCTGTCGCAATGTTTCCAAATTATATGTGCCTGAAGCTTATGATTTCGATTCGTTTTTTAAAGCGATGTTCCCATGGGCAGAGTTGATGAACAACGCAAAATATGCCAATAATTACGATTATAACAAGGCTGTTTATTTAATGAGTGAATTTAAGCTTCTGGACAACGGGTTTTTGATCCTGAAGGAAGAAAAAAGTTTTGGCTCCCCTATTGGCACATTGTTTTTTGAAACTTACTCTGATGAAAATTCCCTGAAATTAACCTTGGAAGAAAACAAAGAAAATTTGCAATGTATTGTCACGAAAGGATTCCTGGATGAAGAAATTGCTTTTGGACAAACCCAACACCCACAACTTTGGGATTACGCCGATAATGTAGATACCCTAAAGTTTTTACAAGAGTTGTAGAAATTTGTTTTTCATATTAGAAGCTGATGTTCTCGGATTTGGTGGAATAAAACTAAAATTCTTATTCATTCTCCTTTTCGCTCCTCAACAACATTTCTAATTCTTCAGCAGAAAAAGCAATATTCTCCTCCGGTTGAACATAATCAAAGATTATGTCGATAGTTTTCAAAAAAAATCATTTTTCGAAACTAAAATGTTACAACCATCTTTTTCTGGATATTCGCTAATGTTTACATTTGATTGCTTTCTGTAATTTTGGTCAAAATTTTGTTGCTCTCCATAGAATAAAAAAATAACATTTTATTCATCCTGATTTACTGCAAATTGGCAATAAAATATAACAACTAAATTTTTCCGGTTTTTATTTGAGCGGCGACTTTTGTAACTTGCGGCCTTACAAGAATCATTTTAATAAAACAATTTTCAGTCACTTTTAGGATCATTGTTCAAACAATTTATTTATGAAAAAACACAACTTTAGCGCAGGGCCATGTATTTTGCCTCAAGAGGTATTTCAGGAAGCCTCGCAAGCTGTTCTTGACTATAACAATTCCGGTTTATCTATTTTGGAAATATCACATCGCAGCAAAGATTTTGTAAATGTGATGGAGGAAGCGAGAGATCTTTCCCTGGAGCTTTTAGGGCTAAAAGGCAAAGGATATCAGGCCTTATTCCTGCAAGGTGGAGCCAGCATGGAGTTTTTGAGGGTGGCCTATAACCTGTTGGAGAAAAAAGCGGCCTACCTCAATACCGGAACCTGGGCAGACAAAGCGATAAAAGAGGCTCAACTATTCGGAGAAGTAGATGTTGTGGCTTCTTCAAAAGATAAAAATTTCAATTATATTCCCAAAGGATTTAAGATCCCAAAAGATGCCGATTATTTTCACTGTACCAGCAACAATACGATTTTTGGCACACAAATGAAGAGGTTTCCCAAAACTTCCGTTCCCTTGGTTTGTGATATGAGCAGTGACATATTTTCCCGACAAATGGATTTCTCAAAATTCGATTTGATCTATGCAGGGGCACAAAAAAATATGGGGCCTGCAGGAACCACTTTGATAATTATAAAAGATGATATTTTGGGTAAAGTAACCCGAAAAATACCATCTATGTTGGATTACAAACAGCATATTGAAAAGGACAGTATGTACAATACACCTTCGGTTTATCCTGTTTATGTCTCCTTACTTACCCTTAGATGGCTTAAGGCGCAGGGTGGAATTGCTGCTATTGAAAAATTAAACAAGAAGAAAGCGGTATTGATGTATTCTGAAATTGATATCAACCCACTCTTTAAAGGTTTTACGGCAAATGAAGACCGTTCAATTATGAATGCTACTTTTAACCTGAAAAAGGAATCTTTAAAAGATCAATTTGATAAAATGTGGAAAGAAGCCGGCATTATTGGACTTAATGGCCACCGGAGCGTAGGTGGATACAGAGCCTCTATGTACAATGCCCTTCCTTTGGAAAGTGTCCAGGTTTTGGTAGACGTAATGGGCGATCTGGAACGAAAAGCCTAACAAAAAATTCCGATTGAATACCTATAATCCACTATTGAAAACAAAAGCAATGAAAGTATTAGCAAACGACGGAATATCACAAAGCGGCATTGATGCCCTTGAAAAAGCAGGATTTGAAGTGATTGTGACCAAAGTGGCGCAGGAGCAACTCGAAAATTATATCAATGAAGAAAAAATCGATATTATTCTTGTACGCAGTGCCACCGAAGTAAGAAAGGAACTGATAGATGCGTGTCCTTCCTTAAAAATTATTGGTCGTGGTGGTGTTGGGATGGATAATATTGATGTGGAGTTCGCCCGAAAAAAAGGTTTAAAAGTCATTAACACGCCTGCATCCAGTTCCGGATCTGTCGCAGAACTTGTATTTGCACATCTCTTTGGAGGAGTTCGTTATTTACACGATTCAAACCGGATTATGCCTTTGAGCGGGGAAACACAATTCAAGGCTTTAAAGAAAAATTATTCAGGAGGAACAGAACTCAGGGGAAAAACCCTGGGAATTATAGGACTTGGGCGAATTGGACGTGAAGTGGCCAAAATTGCCCTGGGAATAGGAATGAAAGTTATTGCCAGTGATGATCACGTGGGGGAATCAGATGTTACCCTACATTTTTACAACGATCAGGTAGTTACAATTCCTATAATAACAGAACCGGTAAAAGATGTGATCAGGGATTCAGATTTTATAACTGTACACATTCCTGCCCAGAAAAAACCTATATTAGGTGAAAAGGAATTCGAAATGATGAAAGACGGAGTTGGGATTATTAATACCTCCCGTGGCGGAATTATAGATGAGGTTGCACTTGTAGAAGCTCTTAAAAACGGAAAAGTCGCTTTTGCAGGACTTGATGTTTTTGAAAATGAGCCTACCCCTGCCCTTCAAATTTTGATGGATGAGCGAATTTCGCTATCACCACATATTGGAGCAGCTACAAAAGAATCCCAGGACAGGATCGGGGCTGAACTTGCCTCGCAGATCATTTCCATTTTGAAAGGCGAAACAGTATAAAGGAAATTTCTCATAACTGTTGTTGAAAATGATTCAGGGTTTTAATGTTCCTGAATCATTTTTTTTACAATTCCCTTAAGGTTTGCATCGGTTAAAAAATTGTAAATTAATTACTCAAATCAAGAACTTCGGGGCAAGCCCACGAGGTATAAATTGGAAAATACTTTTAAAAATTCGAGGCAAGCCTCGGGGAATTAAACCCTCAATGAGGGATTAAACTTTTAAAATTCGGTTTATGGGTCAGTAATCCAAATAATACTTAAAAATAAATAAAATGAAAAATCTATTCTATTTTTTTCTCTTAGGATTGTTTATTTATAGTTGTGGTTCCGGACGGAATATGAAAAATTCATCTGATTCTGCTACTGCAAACGATACCGTGCGCATTGCAAATGATAGTTTGCAATACGAAATTATAATTATTGAACCCGGGTTTAATTTGTTTATAAACAGTTTAGCCAAGCCCAAAGGTTATTATTCTCAATCTTATCTGGAATCTAAAAATCAAATTCTGGTGCAGGAATATAATTCCAGGGTTATAAACCCTCTGCGCTATAATTCGAATTTATATATCCAGGAAATTAATTATGACCCGTTTGTCAATTACGGCTATGATGTTAATTATATGCTCTATAATTATTTTGTTTATTTATCCTATGAATACAATCAGCGGTTTTCAGTACCTGCACGATTGTAGTTAAATTTTAGTTAATTGGATAGTTAAATGATACATTTGCAATATGGACAAGCTTAAGAAACGTTGGGGTATTGATTCTAATTTTCAGATTATTGTTATTTTCTTCGTTTTTGCAATTACGGGATCTTCAGCAGTGAGACTGGCAGCTCCTATTTGCGGATTTTTTGGAGTATTTAAGGAAACATCTCCCTGGTACTTATATTGGTCTGTTAGAATCCTGCTTATTTTTCCACTCTACCAGATTTTATTGGTTTGTTTTGGCTGGTTATTCGGTCAATTTGCTTTCTTCTGGAAATTTGAGAAGAAAATGTTGGTTCGGCTTGGCTTATCCCGCTTTATAAATGAATAAATTCCAGATAAATATATTTCAGAAATATATATTGTTATTTATGGTTGTTGCCCTGCTTTTTCCTTCAGCAGTAAGCATCATCCACATTAATGCACATGAAAAACAGGAGGTATGTCACAATTATTTCGACACCCATTTTCATAAAAAAAATATCGACTGTGAGTTGTGTAAATTTCTTCCAGCTCAGATAATTGCCTTTGATCTTTTCAATTTCAATTTATATCAAGCCATTCCGGCAAACAAAAAATTTTTCAATCATTACCAGTTTTTAAGCGATTTTCAAAAATTAGCATATGATTTGCGCGGTCCACCGGCCTCAATTTCATTTAGTTAAATAAAAATAAGGCAGGAAACATTTCCCCTGCAATTGTAAATTTCTTAAATTCATATTAATGAATAAATTAATCTGTTTGCTATGCGTTATGGCAATCTCTGTCACGACCTATTCCCAAAATTCAATTGAAGGAAGTATCCTCAATTACGAAACAAATGAACCTGTTATTGCCGTAACCATCTATCTTCCAAAACTTGAGAGAGGTACTATGACCTCTGATGATGGAAAATTTCATTTAGATAATATTCCTGATGGAAATTTTCAATTGGTCATCTCCTCCATAGGATTTACCACCCAAACCGTTGATATTAATACACCTCTTTCCAAACCTTTGATCATTAAATTACAAGCTTCTGCCATAGAGATGGAAGCGGTTATTGTTTCCACCCCTTTTCACAAGCTGCAAAGTGAGAATGTGGTATTGGTGGCAAGAGAGACCATAGATAACCTTAGTAAATCTGGAGCGGCAACCCTTGCTGAAGGCATAACGCAAATCCCGGGGGTTGAAAGTATAACTACAGGAGCAGGAATTGGGAAACCTGTAATTCGCGGACTTAGTGCCAATAGAGTTTTAGTCTATACCCAGGGAGTACGGCTTGAAAACCAGCAATTTGGAGATGAACACGGTTTAGGGGTAAGTTCCAGCGGCGTGGAAAGCGTTGAAGTTATAAAAGGACCGGCATCCCTTCTCTATGGAAGTGATGCTCTTGGGGGAGTACTTTACCTTAATCCTGAAAAATACGCCATCGCAGACAGTACTGAAGCAGATGCCAAAATAACCTATCACACAAATTCCCTGGGAACCGAAGCTAATGCGGGTTTTAAAACATCCGGAGAACGGCTTAAATTTTTACTTCGGGGAAATTACGCTGCAAACAGCGATTATAAAACCGGAAATGACTTGAGGGTTACCAATTCAAGATTCGAGGAAATTGATATCAAAACCGGATTGGGTTACCAGGACACCAATTACCGTGGAGATCTAAGGTACAATTACAATAATACCAACACAGGGATCCCGGAAGAAATTGGAGAACAATCTACTTCAAAGGATATGTTGTTACCAAATCAAAAATTGGATAATCACATTTTGAGTTTTGACAACAAATTTTTTCTTAAAAATTCCAGTTTGGATTTAAAAGTAGGATATCTTTTTAATAATCGAAAGGAATTTCAAGAGGAGCCGGAAAATTTGGAATCCAATACTCCTGCCCTGGAAATGCACCTGGAAACCTTAAATTACGATGTAAAATACAACAGTGCAAAATGGGGGGATTTTGAAGCTATTTTTGGAATTCAGGGAATGTTTCAAACCAATAAAAATTTTGGAAAGGAAATATTGATTCCAGATGCGAATGTAGCAGATATAGGTTTTTTGGCCACCTCACATTATCACCTGGAAAAGGTGGATTTCCAGGCAGGCTTGCGTTTTGATAGCCGAAAAATTGACAGTGAGGAACATGGCGTTTTTGGGCAAGAAAAATATTTCGCCCCAATTGAACGTGATTTTACAAGTTATAATGGCGCCTTTGGGGTGAAATTTGATATTTTAAATTCATTGATCGCCAGGCTAAATATTGCCACCGGTTTCAGGGCACCTAACCTATCGGAACTTACCTCCAACGGAATCCACGAAGGCACCAACCGATTTGAGATTGGAAATTCAAATTTGGACAACGAACAAAATTTTCAGCTGGATCTATCCCTGGAATACAGGAATGAACATTTTGAAGTATTTGCCAATAGCTTTTACAATAAAATAAATAATTATATTTTCCTGAATCCTTCCGGCGAAATTAAAGATGAAAATCCCGTTTTTGAGTACATTCAAAATGATGCCCGCCTTTACGGAGGAGAAGCAGGTTTGCATTTGCACCCTCACCCACTGGATTGGCTGCATTTGGAAAGTAGTGTGGAAATGGTAAGGGGAGAACAGGAAAACGGCGAAAATTTACCCCTAATCCCTGCAACTTCATTTACAAATACGCTTAGAACTGAATTTGATCAAATTTGGTCATTGAAAAATAATTATGGTTTTGTGACACTAAAAAGCACCCTATCCCAAAACGACATAAGCGAATTTGAGACCAATACTCCCGGTTATTCCTTGTTAAGTGCCGGAATTGGGAGCAGTTTTAAATTTAAGGGACAAACCCTTGATTTGAGGATCAGCGGAAATAATTTATTGGATAAAACATATATTTCCCATCTTTCCAGATTGAAACAGGACGGAATTCCAAACAGGGGAAGAAATGTCACCCTGAGTTTACAAACATCTTTTTAAAAACATCATTTTTAAAATAAATAAGAGGTTGCCAAGTACGCAACCTCTTATTTATTTAATATTGAAAATTTTCTAAACTATTTCGGGTTCTATCATAAACTATCCAAGATTAGCAATTTTCTTCCCGTAACTGATAGATTATATTTTTAAATTATCCGTTAATTCTTCGGCAATTTCCAGGTTGTATTCCCCGCAAGACTTTTACATAAATCCCAAATTAATTTTTTAGCTTTTCTGAAAATAATTCCTTCAATTTTTTGATCTTAGGATCTATAATTACCTGGCAATACTGCTGTTCCCTATGTTTGGAATAATACTCTTTATGCTCAGCCTCTGCCGTGTAAAAAGCAGTTACAGGAATGATCTCTGTCACGATAGAAGCATCAAAAACCTTTTCCTTTTCAAGACGTTCAACTACTTTTAATGCTGTTTCTTTTTGAACTTCTGAATGATAAAATATAGAACTCCTGTATTGGGTTCCTACATCAAATTGCTGCCTGTTGAGCGTTGTGGGATCGTGAACACTAAAAAAAATATACAGCAACTCCTCAAAACTGATAACTTCGGGGTTAAAATGAATTTCTACTGCTTCTGCATGACCGGTCCTCCCTGTGATAATTTCCCTGTATGCCGGATTTTTAATAGTTCCGCCGGTAAATCCTGAAATCACTTTAGTAACACCCTTTAATCTTTCAAAAACAGCTTCGGTACACCAAAAACATCCGCCGGCCAGGGTTGCAATTTCTATTATTTCATCTTTCATTATGCTCATTTTAATTTGTTTAAAAAAATAATAAGAATATAATAAATTAAATATTTTAATTATTATATATCTTTCCATTTCAAAAATACTTCAATAATTTTGTAACGTTGCTAATCTTAACCTGTCATTTAAGAATATCATATACATGACTTATCGAAGCATCTTTTTTATATTTATTTTCCTTTATATCAGCAAAATTCAGGCTCAAAATATTCAACCTAAAAAGGATTCCGTTAAAGAATTTACTGCTTTGCGTATTACAAACCCTCCAGAGATTGATGGTTTACTTAATGATGAATTATGGAAAAACAAACCCCTTGCCACAAATTTTGTTATGATAGATCCAGGTGACGGGAATCCCAGTCGTGAAACCCACCCTACTTCGGTAAAAGTGTTATATGACGATGAAGCGATATACATCGCGGCATATATGAGGGATAATGAACCAAACAGGATCATGAGGCAATTTACCCAAAGGGATAATCTAGAACAATCTGATTTCTTTTTGGTTGATATCAATACTTATAATGACGGCGAAAATCAGACCCGTTTTATAATTACCTCCGCAGGAACTTTGGCCGATGCGAAAATGACCGGAGATAACGAAGATTACAGTTATAATGTAGTGTGGGAAGGGGAAATATCTTACGATGACAATGGATGGTATGCAGAAATAAAAATTCCTTATTCCGCCTTGAGGTTTCCAAAAAAGGAGGAACAAGTATGGGGAATTCAGTTTGCCCGCCAAATTTCGCATTTAAATGAGGTTTATACCTGGAATTACGTCAATAAATCTGTGGGGAGATTTTCACAATATAACGGATTGCTAAAAGGAATAAAAAATATTGAACCTCCTGTACGTTTGAGCTTATACCCTTACACCTCTGCAGCTGTGGAACATTTCCAAGGCAACACCAAATCAAATTTTAGTGCCGGACTGGATCTTAAATACGGGATAAATGATGCTTTTACATTGGATGCCACATTAATTCCCGATTTTGGACAAACCGCTTTTGACAAAGTCGAATTGAATTTAGGACCATTTGAGCAGACATTTGGTGAAAACAGGGCTTTTTTTACCGAAGGAACCGAACTGTTCACAAAAGGGGATTTGTTTTATTCCCGCCGAATTGGAGATGCTCCCATTGGGCTTAACTCAGCTCAAAAGGAAATCCTCAAGGATGAAATAATTATTGAAAATCCCGAAAAAGCCGATTTGCTAAATGCCCTTAAAATTTCGGGCAGAACAGATAGAGGTCTGGGAATTGGATTTTTTAATGCCATTACACAGGAAACCTATGCGAGTTTTAGGGATACCATCACCGGGGTTGACAGAACAAAAATTACGGAACCTCTTGCCAATTATAATATTTTTGTGCTGGACCAACAATACAATCAAAATTCCTCAATTACCCTAATCAATACCAATGTTACAAGAAACGGGCATTTTAGGGATGGAAATGTCTCCGGGTTTTTATTTGATGTTTTCAATAAATCCAATTCCTTTAATTTTACGGGGGAGGTAAAAATGAGCAATGTAAACAAAACGGGACAAAACATCACCGGCTTTGCTTCCACCTTCGGAATAGAACGTACCAAAGGAAATTTCAGGTATGAGTTTAATCACGATTTTGCCAATGAAACTTACGACATAAATGACCTGGGGTTGAATTTTACAAATAATTACAATGATTTTTATGCGGAAACCTCCTATAGGATCTTTGAGCCAACAAAAAAATTCAATGAGTTTAATCTCCAACTTTTCGGGAACTATAAACGGCGTTATCTTCCAAACCAATTCGTTGGCTCTGGGGTTGGTGCAAACCTATTTGCGATCACAACAAAACGCTTTGCTTTTGGGGGACTTTTATTATTCAATTCAAATTTCAAAGACTTTTTTGAACCCCGCCGTAATGGTCAATATGTGATTTACAATCAAAACCTTGGTGGCAACATCTGGATATCTACAGATTACAGAAAAAAATTCGCAATTGATGTTAAGGTGGGATATAGAGTTTATTCTGATTCCAATCATGAAAATGTTGACCTTAGCATTAGTCCACGGTTTCGTATCAGTGATAAATTCAGTCTTATTTATTCCTTTGAATATAGCAACACTATAAACAGGGAAAGTTTTGTGGCCCTGCAACCCGCTGCGATTATCTTTGGAAACAGGGATATGGAAAGTGTGGAAAATTCAATTCAGGGAAGTTATAATTTTAATACCAAACAGGCGCTCAACTTAAGTTTCCGGAATTTTTGGTCGGCGGCAACATTTTCCGAAAATCAATTTTCCAGCTTACAAAACAATGGAAGTCTAACTCCTGCACAATTTCAAATTTCACCGGATAATAATCCGAACGTGAATTTTAATATCTGGAACCTGGATTTTAGTTATAGATGTGAATTTGCGCCGGGAAGTGAAGCGATTTTGCTTTATCGAAATTCTATTTTCAATTTAGACAATCAAAGCGAGTTGGGTTACGGAGAAAGTTTAGGGAATTTGTTTGAAGAATCACTGAGACAAAACATTTCCTTAAGGCTCGTTTATTATATAGATTACAACAAGGCTAAAAACATTTTTAAAAGTTAAAGGTTGGGTTCAAAAGAATATAAGTAATTTCGCTTTTAAATTATACTGATGATTTACGCCAATAATATTCACAAATACTATGGAGACCTCCACGTTTTAAAGGGTGTAGATCTTCATATTAAAAAAAGTGAGATTGTTTCCATTGTAGGGCCTTCCGGAGCTGGAAAAACTACCCTACTCCAAATTTTAGGAACTCTGGACCAACCGGATAAGCAACCCGATAGTTCCTTAAAAATAAACGGTATAGACATCTATTCGCAAAGTGCGAAAAAACTTTCCAAATTCAGGAATGAACAGGTGGGATTCATTTTTCAGTTTCATCAATTATTGCCGGAATTTACAGCCCTTGAAAATATTTGTATCCCTGCTTTTATCAAAAAAACACCTAAAGCCGAAGCTGAAAAAAGAGGTCTTGAACTGCTTGATTTTTTAGGATTAACCAACCGGGCACATCATAAACCCGGGGAACTTAGCGGTGGGGAACAACAACGTATTGCAGTTGCACGCTCCCTGATAAACAATCCTTCGGTAATTTTTGCAGATGAACCTTCGGGCAATCTGGACAGTGAATCGGCAGAGAACTTGCACAAATTGTTTTTTCAACTTCGGGAAGAATTTCATCAAACCTTTGTAATTGTAACCCACAACGAAGAATTGGCCGATATGGCCGATCGGAAACTGACTATGGTTGATGGAGAGATCGTCTAATTAAAAGTTTTGAAACTCAAGTAGGATGATTAAAAGATCTGAATTAAAATCATTTTTAGATTATAAAGTTGAGCAATATAATTCCCCTGGATTCATAAAAACAGATCCTGTACAAATCCCACATCAATTCAGCAAAAAAGAAGATATCGAGATCGGCGGGTTTTTGACTGCAACAATCGCCTGGGGAAACCGCAAAAGCATCCTTAACAATGCCTCGAAATTAATGGAGTTGTTGGAACATTCACCTTTTGATTTTGTAATGAACCATTCTGAAACAGATTTGATTTCCCTGGAGAATTTTGCTCACCGCACCTTTAATGGAATAGATCTTCAGTATTTCGTACAATCCATGAAAAATATCTATTTGGAACACGATGGATTGGAAGCCGTATTTACGAAGTATGCAGAAGCAGAATCCCTTCAAATGAGCATACATCAGTTTAAACAATTATTTTTTGAATTGCCACATCCATCAAGAACCCAAAAACATGTGAGCGATCCTCTGAAAAATTCAGCAGCAAAACGCATCAACATGTTCCTGAGATGGATGATCAGAAACGATGCTGCCGGAGTAGATTTCGGAATCTGGAAAAGCCTCTCCCCTGCCCAACTCTCATGTCCCCTTGATGTGCATTCGGGGAATACAGCCAGAAAACTTGGATTGCTAAAACGGAAACAAAACGATGGCAAGGCACTTGCGGAATTGGATTATTCCTTACGTAAGTTGGACCCAATTGACCCCGTGAAATATGACTTTGCATTATTCGGTTTGGGTGTGTTTGAAAAATATTAACATTTATTTAACTCCTATTGAAATATTCATTAACTTCGTTCCTTCTTCTGTCTAAATCCCAAATCGGAAGTTTAACCTTTTTTATTATTGACTATGATATTAGCCAAACTTCCGCCTAACGAAAAAGTAAGGTTATCTGCTCTTAAAAATCTTAAATTATTTAATACGGAGCCAGAGCAGAATTTTGACAACATCACAAAATTAGCGTCTTTTATTTGTAAGACACCTGTTTCCCTGATCACGTTGATAGGGAAAAAGAAACAGTGGTTTAAATCTAAAGTTGGAACTGATCTCTGTGAGTCTGACAAGGATATTTCCCATTGCACCCACGCTATTTTGCATCCCGATGAATTGATGGAGGTAAAAGACACGAGAAAGGATCTCCGGTTTGCAGACAACCCTTATACAACTGACCCTAAGACCCCGATTATTTTTTATGCCGGAATGCCTTTAAAATCACCTAATGGAAATGTATTGGGGACTTTATGTGTGATGGACTCAAAGCCAAATTCCCTTGATAATGAGCAAAAAGAGGCATTAAAATCATTGGCAAAACAGGTGGAAAATTTATTTGAACTTCACCTGAAGAACCTGCATCTTGAAAAGACAAGAAGAAAATTAAAGACAAGAAATGCCCAATTAAAGGATTTTGCAGGGACCGTATCCCACGATATGAAAATGCCATTGGCGAATATTGTTATGACCGTAGATTTGTTAAAGGCAAAATATATTGACAAACTGGACTCGCAAGGGCTGCAGTATTTAGATTATTTAAAACAATCTTCTTTTAAACTAAGTGATTATGTCACGGGGATATTAGATCATTATGAAAGCGATACCCTTTCCGAATCTCTAAATGAAGATTTTGACATCCACCATTTACTAGAGGAAATTATAGATTTGCTAAATATTAACTACGATTGCGTTATTAATTTACCTGAAAAAAATAAGATCCTGAATTGCAATCGGGCTTCCCTGCAACAAATTTTCCTGAATTTATTGAGCAATAGCCTGAAATATAATAACAAAGAGGCAATTGTAATTGATGTTACCTGTACTAAAGATGATAAATTCTATTATTTTTCCGTAACCGATAACGGAATAGGGATTCCTAAAGACAAGCAGGAGGAAATTTTTAAACTTTTTACAGTGCTGGTTGAAACCGACAGAAGCGGGAACCGTGGGAATGGAATAGGCCTTTCTACAGTTAAAAAATTGATTAACACTTTGGGAGGGAAAATTTCAGTTACTTCAGAAGTCAACAAGGGAACTACTTTTAATTTTTCCATAAAGCAGGTACTTTAGCATATAATATCCCTCATTTTCATTAATTTAGTTTTACGATCACACATATTTTTGGTAATTTTAAAGTAGTTCTTGGTAATTTCAATATATATGGAAGGCAAAACACTTTTAGAAAACACAAAAGGAGGAACCATCCTCAAGGATTATAATATTACCAATTCTATTCCCGATAAAGATTACGACCAACTTACTTTTCTTACTGCATGTATTTGTAAAGTCCCGGTAGCCTTTTTGAGCATATTGGGTAGTAACCGGGTTTGGCTTAAATGCGGCAATGGAATTAATAGTGAAGAAATTAATAAGGATTCTGGTTTTGCGCAAGCTGTTTTAAATTCCGGAAAAGATATTTACAGCATAAATTATGGTGATGATCCTGATATTTTTGATTATTCAAAAAAAGAATTCGTCAAAGATTATAAATTTTATACCGGGTTGCCAATCAAAAATTCACAAGGTTATTCCATTGCCGTATTGAATATTTTGGACACCAAAGAACGCAGCCTGGAGGAGTTTCAGGTAAAAGCCCTGCATGTGCTTGCCACCCAAATTGAACTTTTGTTTGAATTTAGAGAGCAAAAGTTAAAATTTCTACAAGTTCAGAAAAAATTAAAGCATAAATACCGGGAACTTGAGAAATTCACCTGTTTGGTATCGCATGATATTAAATCTCCATTGGCAAATATTATTTCTCTCACCGAGCTCTTAAAAGAAGAAAACAAAGATAAGTTTGATGACGAAACAAATCAATATCTCAACTATCTTGTTGAATCTTCCTATTCTCTTCGGAATTATGTAGATGAAATTTTAAGTTTTTATCGAAGCGATCATGTGCTGGAAAAAGATTATGAAAATATTGATTTAAATAAAATCTTAAAAGGAATTGCGCAATTATATGAAGTTTCAGGTGATTTAGAAATTAATTATCCAAAAACAGCACTGCTTCACAATGTAAACAAAGTTGCCTTGACCCAGGTATTTTTAAATTTAATCAGCAACGGCCTAAAGTATAATAAGAAAAAAATACGAAAAATCGATATCAGGTTCAAAGAAACAGAAAATTTATACCAATTTGAAGTCATAGATAATGGTGAAGGATTTTTGGCTGAGGAATCTTCAAAAATATTTGAACTTTTCACAACTCTGGAAACCACAGACAGGGATGGAAATCCAGGAAGCGGAATTGGGCTTGCCACGGTAAAAAAACTGGTAATCAGTATGGGCGGGAATATAAAAGCAGAATCTACCCCGGGAATAGGCAGCAATTTTAAATTTACAATAAAACGACTTTAACTCACCTGAAACCATTGTGTTTAATGAGGTTTTTATATATTTGGGAAACATTCAATTAAACCATGCAGTTTAATCAGCCCGAAGTACTATACGCCCTCTTCTTATTGATTATTCCTGTAATTATCCATTTATTCCAGCTTCGCAAATTTGAACGGGAGAATTTCACCAACGTTAAATTTTTAAAAAAACTCTCCCAGCAAACCCGAAAAAGTTCACGCCTCAAAAAATGGTTAGTGCTTGCTACCCGGTTATTGATTTTAACCTCCATTATATTTGCTTTTGCCCAGCCTTATTTTCCCTCAGAAGATCCTGAAGAGGATAATATAGAAACCGTGATCTATTTGGATAATTCCTATAGCATGCAAGCCATTGGACAACGCGGCAGGTTGTTGGAGCGGAGTATTCAGGACCTGTTGGAAAACCTTCCTAAGGACCAGGATTTCACTTTGTTCACCAATACCGATGAATATAAAAGTGTAGGAAAAAGTGACTTGCAGAAAATAGGATATTCAGTTTCTCAACTCAATTTTGAAACGGTATTATTAAAGGCGAAAAACGCCTTTTCTCAAGATATCACCTCACATAAAAAACTGCTGCTGATCTCAGATTTTCAGCAGGAATTCAAATTTCCACGAACATTTAATTCTCAGGATATAACCTTATATCCCCTCGCCCAGCGTCCCGAGCGTCTGGAAAACATTCAACTGGATTCCGCTTTTATTACAAGTAAATTAATTGATACCAGGATTTTAAACATACAACTCAGTTATAGTGGAAACCAACCTAAAAACACGTCGGTTTCCCTTTACAACGGCGATAATTTGATTGGAAAAACCGGTATCGATTTTTCAGATAAAAAACTTCAGCAACTCGAATTTCCATTGAATAATAAACCCATTTTGAATAGTTTGATCAAAATTGAAGATAACGGACTTCAATTTGACAACAGCCTGTTTTTTACAATAAATGAAGCGGATCCTATAATAATAAGCAGTATTAATAATGCAGAATCCGGGTTTTTAAATCGGATTTTCACTTCTCCAGAATTTGAATACCGGTCAATGCCCGTAAACGCCATAGATTACAACAAGCTTGCTGCTTCCCAAGTTGTTGTTTTAAATGAATTAGCAGAATTATCCAATTCCCTTTTAAGCACGCTTCAGAAAAAACTTGATGCAAATGTGATTTTCATCGTAATTCCATCTGCTGAAGATACCGATGAAAATTACCGGTTATTGCTTCGAAAATTAGGAGTTAACGGTTTTGAGAATAGACAGGAACAGGAAAAATTAGTTACCGGGATTTCTTTTAATCATACATTATATACCGGAGTGTTTGAAGAGCAAATTCGCAATTTTGATTATCCCAAGGTCCATGTCTCATTCCTGCTAAAATCAGGGAAAACACCTATTTTGTCTTTTCAGGATAAGAAAGCGTTTTTATTTGAGTTTGACGGAAATTACTTTTTTACTGCTCCATTAAATCAAAGCAACACCAATTTCACCCAATCTCCATTGGTGGTCCCAACTTTTTACAACATAGGAGCATCGGCGATCAGGCCACCACAATTATACTATTATCCAGGGAAAATCAACAAGATCGAGGTACCTATAGAAATTCAGGGCGATCAAATTTTGCAGCTCAGTTCTAAAACTTCCAGTTTCATTCCGCAGCAAAAACGATTTTCAAATAAGGTTGAGATCATTACTGATGAATTGCCTAATGAACCGGGAAATTTCAACATAAATAATAAAGAACAATTGGTTTCCGCAATCAGTTTTAATATTGATAGAGAGGAAAGCAAAATGGTTTATCAGGAGATCAAAAATGCTGAAAACATTGAGATTATTAAAGACCTTCCTGAATTTTTTAACTCCGCCGGTTTTAAAAAAGAAGTCGGTACTTTTTGGAAATGGTTTGTTACTTTTGCATTGCTCTTTTTAATTATTGAAACACTACTCATAAAATATTTTAAATGAAGGTACTTCTAAAATCGGCTAAAATAATAGATCCAAATTCTGGCCACCATCAAAAAACGGTGGATATTTTTATCAATGGAGGAAAAATCGATAAAATTGGAACCTCACTTAAAATTACAGGTCTGGACAGGGAGATCAACCTTAAAGACCTACACGTTTCCCCGGGTTGGTTTGACAGCAGTGTTTGTTTTGGGGAACCGGGATTTGAAGAACGGGAAACCATTTCCAATGGATTAAAGACCGCAGCCAGCAGTGGATTTACACAAATTGCCCTTAACCCCAATACCAACCCGGTTATAGATGACAACGGAGGGATAACTTCAGTGCAGTTCAAAGCAAAGAACCAGCCTGTGGAATTGTTCCCAATAGGTGCTTTAACCCGAAAATCTGAAGGAAAAGATCTAGCGGAAATTTTTGATATGCACCAGGGTGGAGCTATTTCTTTTGGCGATTACAAACGCGGTGTGATGCACCCTAATTTATTAAAATTGGCACTTCTGTATGTTCAAAATTTTGGAGGTTTGGTACAATCTTTTCCACAGGATAATTTAATTGCAGGAAAAGGATTGGTACATGAGGAATCCAATAGCACGCGTTTAGGCTTGAAGGGGATTCCTGCCCTGGCAGAAGAACTTCAAATTACCCGGGATCTCGCCATTTTGGAATACACCGGCGGGAAATTGCATATTCCCACTATTTCTACTGAAAATTCGGTAAGACTTATCAGGGATGCTAAAAAGAAAGGATTGGATGTAAGCTGCAGTGTGGCGATTCACAATCTTGTATTTACAGATGAACTATTATTTGAGTTTGACACCAGTGTAAAGGTTTTACCACCCCTTAGAACCAAAAAAGACATAAAAGCACTCATCAAAGGTTTGAAAGATGGAACTATAGATATGGTAACATCAGATCACAACCCTATTGATATAGAACATAAAAAAGTGGAATTTGAACACGCTTTATATGGCACCATTGGCTTGGAATCGGCATTTGGAAGCTTGTTAAATGTCTTCTCCCTGGAAGAAACCATCGCGTTATTAACAAAAGGAAGAGCTCGTTTCGGGATCCCGGAGCCGCAAATTAAAGAAGGAAACAAGGCGAATTTAAGCCTTTTTACCCCGGAAGGAAAATATGTATTCAACTCGAAGAATATACATTCCTCATCCAAAAACAGTGTTTTTTTAAATTCGACTTTAAAGGGAAAAGTGTACGGAATTATTTCCGGAAATAACTTTGTGATCACTGAATAAGCTAAAAAAAATGATATTTTTGTCTTAAATAAAAAAAAATACCAATACTATGAATACAACGGCTGAAACAGGAAAAACTACCGCTATTGTAGCTTACCTTACTATAATTGGGACCATTATAGCCTATTTCATGAATAATGACAGCAAAAACACCTTCGCCAGCTTTCATATCAGACAGGCACTGGGAATTCATATCACGTTCTATTTATTGGGAGCACTGATAAGTATTTTTGACAGTTGGATGATTTCCTGGGCATTCTATCTGTTTATTATTGTCCTGTGGGGTTACGGGTTTATAACCGCTCTCCAGGGAGAACAAAAAGAAGTCCCATTCTTGGGGGACAAATTTCAAAATTGGTTCAGTACAGTAAGCTAATGACTACACAACAACTCTCTTTATATCATATAATCAAAGAACCTTCAATTAAGAAGGAAAAAGCGCCTGTGCTCATTATGTTACATGGCTACGGAAGTGATGAAAATGACCTCTTCTCATTTGCAGGGGAACTACCGGAAGAGTTATTAATAATTTCGGTTAGGGCGCCGTATTCCCTGCCTCCATACGGTAATGCATGGTACGCAATTAATTTTGACGCGACTGCAGGAAAATTCAGCGATAATGTTCAGGCCCGGGAATCCAGGGATAAGATTGCGCATTTCATAGATGAAGTTGTTGCCAACTATCCGGTAGATCCAGAAAATATCAATTTACTGGGATTTAGCCAGGGCACTATTTTAGCCTATGCGGTTGCATTAAATCATCCTGAAAAAGTTAAAAATGTGATCGCTTTAAGTGGATACATTAATGAGGAACTTTTAGAAAAGGATTATGCCAAAAATGATTTTTCCAACTTATCCATTTATGCTTCCCACGGTAGCCAGGATCAGGTAATCCCTGTAACCTGGGGAAGAAAATCACCTGTAATTCTGAAGGAATTAGGTATAGATCACTCTTATTCTGAATTTCCGGTAGGTCATGGAGTTGCCCCGAAAAATTTCATGGAATTTAAGAAATGGTTAGAACAGAAAATTTAGATTTTAGATTTTAGATTTTAGATTTTAGAAAAGAGAATATATAGGAAGAGATGATTTTACCGAATCGGTGTTGAAAGAATTTGGGACTATCAAAACAGGATCCTCTTTCCTCTTTCCTCTTTCCTCTCTCTTCTAGTTTCCTTCTAACTTCGTACTTCTACCTTCGTATTTCCCCCTACTCAACCGGGTATAAAAATGATTTTTCAGTAGTGAAGTTCAGGTTGTTTTGCTTGTCAATTTCATAGGAGATCAAAACTTCACCCCAATAGGTACCATCGGTAAAATCGGCGATTATCCATTTGTGGTTTAAGACTTTTACCTTATTGATACGCATCACGCCTTCCATTCCTTGAAACGGAACCAGGTCATTATCCTCCCCTGCTTTATTTCTGCCAATTATTTCATCTTCTACCGTACGCGCAAGTTCTACTGCGTTTATACTCAAATTATCGAAATACGAAATAGCTTCTTCATTTTGAGATAAAGAAAAATAATTCAAACTTAAATTTTCACTCAGAAGTGTTTCATTCTTAATTTCTGCTTCTGATAGTTTTTCTTGTAAATTTTCAATTTTTTCCTCTTTTGCATCCAGGATCTTTTTATCGTTTACATAGATAAAGATCGTAAAAAGCAACATAAAGATAAAAAGGTACATATAAATTTTACCGAGCATTATATTGTGATTTTAAGATTGTCATAGGCCAGAAAAACATTTTCCGGCAATTGTGCCTGGACTTCCTCATGGAATCCCATTACATGGCTGATATGGATAATATAGGCGCGTTCCGGTTTAACCTTGTTTATAAACTCCAGGGCATCCTCTAAATTAAAATGAGAATGATGCTTTTCAATCCTCAAAGCGTTAATTACCAATACTTTCACGCCTCTTAGTTTCTCGATTTCTTCTTCTTCAATTGTTTTCACATCGGTTAAGTAAACAAAATCTGCCAATCTGTAACCAAAAACCTGTACCCGGTTGTGCATAACATTTACGGGGATAATATCGAGTTCCTTAAATTTAAAAGGTACATTTTGAACTTCATTCACCACTACACTTGGAGCCCCGGGATATTTGTTTTCACTTTCAAAAATATAATCAAATCGTTTCTTAAGAGAATCCAATACCCTTTTATGTGCGTAGATAGGAATATCCCCCTGCCTAAAAAAAAACGGCCGGATATCATCCAATCCAGCAGTATGATCGTTATGCTCATGGGTATAAAGGATAGCATCTATATGTGTTACCTGATTGGTGAGCATTTGCGCCCTGAAATCGGGACCGCAATCAATTAAAATAGTATAACCTTTATATTCCACAAGGGCCGAAACCCGTAATCGTTTATCCTTAGGATCAGTGCTTAAACATACCGGATGATTGCTTCCTATTACCGGGATGCCCTGTGAAGTACCTGTACCCAAAAATGTTACTACCAAAAGAGTTATTTTTTACAAAAGTAAGTATATTTATTTTCT
>Ga0314774_1000938_pt1 | contig 20506 bp, 13 predicted proteins | sample MetaGCBIA2018_FD_204515 | JGI IMG/M metagenome (GOLD analysis project Ga0314774, IMG submission 204515) | Cryopeg brine microbial communities from Beaufort Sea near Barrow, Alaska, United States - CBIA 2018 | ecosystem: Environmental > Aquatic > Marine > Coastal | place: USA: Alaska | collected...
GCGGGAAAACGACCAATAAAGAAAACAAATAGAGCTAAAAACCACATTTTTTGACAAAGACCAAATAGAAATCCCTCTAAATAATGGATGCAAGTGAATTATTTAATTTTGCAACGGTCTTAAATCTCAAAGAAGGGGAGCTCATAACTTTCATTGATATTCCCGAGGCCTCTAAAGCTTTCGCGAAAGCGTCACATTACTTAAAAGTACGGGACAGGCATTCTTATGCTTTTGCACTGGTATCTGTAGCCGCAGCGCTTGTTGTGGAAGATGGGATGATCAAGGATGCGCGCATGGCGCTGGGAAGCGTTGCCGCAAAACCCTGGCGCGATAAAGAGGCAGAGGCCATGTTCATCGGTAAAAAACCGAGCAGGGCCCTTTTTCAGCAAATTGCAGATAAAACGATGGAAAGTGCAAAGGGCTATGGGGAAAATGATTATAAGATAAAACTTGGTAAACGCGCAATCGTAAAGGCATTTATGGAAGTATCGGGATTAAGGTAATCAGTAACTTTGATTTTGCTATAATAACGTATCAATAATAAGCCATGAATTTAAAAATCTCGTACAACGAGTTTTAAGTAACAAATGGGTATTTTCTAAATCTTAAACGTAAACCCGTCACTTACCTTAGAATCATATTTATCTTTATCAAAGCGGTACAAAAAAGATCCCTTGCGAGATGAGGTCATATCTTTTTCTTCCAGTTTCACCAATACATCCATGCTGTTGACCTTATTGATAAAGTTTCGTTTGTCTTGTTTTTCATCCAGTATTGCCTCATACAAATTTTGAAGCTGTTTCATAGTAAATTTTTCGGGCAGTAGTTCAAAGCCTATGGGTTTTGAGATCGCCCGGCGGCGTAGGCGTCTAATAGCTTTACCAACCATTTCAGAATGGTCAAAAATCAGCTCTGGCGCCTCATTAATGTTATGCCATTTTGCCGAAAATTGTTTTATAAGCTGTTCGTTGTGGGCATTGGTATTGATGAGCGCAAAGTAGGCTGTAGAGAGGGTACGCTCTGCGGGGTCACGGTCCACCTCGCTAAAGGTATAGAGCTGCTCCATATATACATTATCAATTCCGGTAAGGGTAAAAAGAATGCGATTTGCAGCTTCATCCAGATGTTCTGAATGGGTCAGAAATCCGCCCATGAGTGACCATTTCCCCTTTTCCGGCTCAAAATCACGTTTTATGAGCAGTATTTTGAGTTCGTTTTTATCGAACCCAAAAATTATGCAATCTACTGCTAAGAGTATTTTATCTTCTTTATTATAACTGTTTAACATTTGATGTAGTTACTAGGAGTTTAAAGTAGTGCGTTTTGGATAATGCGCAAAATATAAATTTGCTGTGATTAACTATTATTTTTCAAACTTAAGCTCAGATAATATAAAGGAGCTTACTGTCTCGAATTTACTCTTTATTTATAGGAGTATTCAATCGATTTAAAGTGAACTGTCAAAGCTAAAGACTATTCAGTAAAGAAATAAAGCTCACATTAATTTGATATGTATTGATTGGCACATTCAAACTGCTTCGGTAATAATGTCATAAAAAAATAAAAGTTACGAAAATACTACAAAGCAGATGTAAAGATGAAAATATCAGCCAAAAATAGTTTTTCTGATTGAATTTATTATTTCGGTATCTTAAACTTGTAATTAAAGGATATATTTTATTTATTTGAAATGTAAAAATAACACTTAAAAGCGAAATTGTTTTCTTTGGGTTTTCGCAAACTCGAATTGGAATTTACAAAAAGGAAGTTTTGGAGAGGTCGCAGCATTACTGGATTAAAACTAAATAGCAGCCTTTCAGAAATGTACATAATACTAAAAAAAGTTTCAGAAAATAAAATAAAAATGATTTCATACTTCAAATACCTTGTCCCTCTCCTTGTCTTTTTTTCATATTTGGATTCCGCTGCTCAAAGCATTGGAAATCTTAAAAGTCCCGACGGGCAGATTTCTTTGGAATTGAATAATGCTGAAGGTAAAGTCACATATCAGGTACACTATAAAGACGATTTATTTATTAAGGATTCGCCATTAGGGCTAAAAACTTCCATAGGTGATTTTTCAACAGGTTTAAAACATATTGCCACAGATACCCTTACTGTTCAAAAGACCTACGAACTGAAAAAAGCCAAAGTGAGCCATGTTGATTATCTCGCCAAAGAATTGAAAACCACTTTTACAAATGGGAATGACGACACGCTTTCCATTATTTTTAGGCTGACTAACCGTGATGTGGCATTTTCCTATGAAATAAAGAGTAAGGACAAAACAAACATAAAGATCTTTGAAGAAACAACAGGCTTCAATATACCAAACAGTTCAAAAAGCTATTTAACTCCGCAGGCATTGCCTATGACGGGATGGATGGAAACCAAACCATCCTATGAGGAGGAATATACTTTGGGTACACCTGTGCATAAACCCTCAACATATGGTGTGGGATATACTTTCCCCGCCTTGTTTAACCTGCCCGGTCAAGGCTGGATCTTGCTATCAGAAACAGGCGTAGATAGTCACTATCCCGGCTCGAGATTGGGCGAAGGTTCAAAAGATGGACTTTTTATGTTACAGTTCCCCCAAAAAGGGGAAAATAATGGAATAGGTGCAACATATGCAGCACAGGCATTACCGGCAAGAACGCCTTGGCGCACCATTACCCTGGGCCAAGATCTTAAACCAATTGTAGAAACTACGGTCATGTATGATCTGGTTGAGGAAAAATACAAACCTTCTATAGATTATAAAATGGGAAGGGCCACATGGAGCTGGATCGTATGGCAGGATAATAGTATAAATTATGAAGATCAAATACAGTTTATTGATCTAGCGGCCGCACTTGATTTTGAATATGTGCTGGTCGATAACTGGTGGGACCATAACATAGGTCGCGAGAGAATGGTTGATTTGGTAAACTATGCTGCTTCAAAGGGTGTGGGCGTGATACTTTGGTACAACTCCAACGGCTTCTGGAATAATGCTCCACAAACCCCACAAGACCAGATGAACAATTCCATAGCGAGGAAAGAAGAAATGGCCTGGCTTCAAAAAATAGGTATAAAAGGGTTGAAAATCGATTTTTTTGGCGGAGATAAACAAACTATCATGCAGCTGTATGAAGATATACTTATTGATGCCAATGCTTATGGTCTGGCCATCACATTCCATGGCTGTACACTCCCTCGAGGATGGGAAAAAATGTATCCTAATTTTGTGACCTCGGAGGCCGTTTTAGCCTCAGAAAACCTGATTTTCCGTCAAGAGTCCTTAGATAAACATGCTTTAAACGCCACCATTCTGCCATTTACCAGAAACACGGTGGGAGCAATGGATTTTGCTCCGGTATTTCTCAATAAACGCCTTTCCAGAAATCAGGAAAATGGCACTGTGAGAAGTACCACAGAAGCCTTTGAACTTGCCACTGCAGTGCTATATCTATCCCCAATCCAACATTTTGGCCTTACGCCAAATAACTTGGATGAACAGCCGGAATTTGTACTTGATTATTTAAAAAAGGTACCTACCGTCTGGGATGAAACCGTTTATCTGGGCGGTACACCCACGGATTATTGCGCCCTTGCGCGCAGAAAAGGTGAAGATTGGTATATCGCTGTGGTAAATGGAAAGAAGGAAAAGCGAACGATTGTGCTTGAAGCTCCCATGCTTGCAGGTAAGGAAGTCAACTTTATACATGATAACGCTGATGGCACTGTTGGGTTTAAACAACAGCGTTTAGACAAAAGCGGCAAATTATCAATAGACCTTTTAGCTGAAGGTGGAGCGTTGCTTTACACGCGATAGACGTTCATTGGCATAAAGAAGTTGGAAAGACTCAAAAAGCTTTATTGTTTTGCTTTGAGGATAAAACTATTTTATCTAAAACTTAAAAAATTAACACTTTCACCACACAAATTAGCTTATTTTCGTAAATGTAAAATGAACACTTAAATAATTGTTTGGTTAAAACAATATTTTAATTAATTATAAATTTCAATTGGCGATTTTTCGCAAACGTTGCAGATTTTATAACTTATAACTTATAGCTTGGTTCTGAATACTTGTCTATACCTGAACGAAAATTAGGTAAAAGCACCAGTATTCTATCAAATACAGCGAATTAACGATTTAAACATTCATATAATGAAGAATAAACTACGATTAACCTGTTGCCTTTCCCTTTTATTGCTTTCCGCCAATTTTACTTTTGGGCAAGCCACAGTAAAACTGGAAGCTAATGATAGCGCACCTACAATTAATAAAAATATCTATGGGCATTTTGCCGAACATTTAGGACGTTGCATTTATGACGGACTCTATGTAGGTGAAAAAAGTAATATTCCCAATACAGCAGGCGTGCGTAATGATATTATTGAAGCTCTAAAAGAGCTCAAAATACCTAATCTACGCTGGCCCGGTGGCTGTTTTGCAGATACCTATCATTGGAAGAATGGCGTGGGACCTCAAAGTGAGCGTCCTACTATCGTTAATACCTGGTGGGGAAATGTAACTGAAGATAATAGCTTTGGCACGCATAACTTTCTAAATCTTTGTGAAGAACTGGGAGCCGAACCATATTTATCGGGTAACGTAGGCAGCGGTACTGTACAAGAACTGTCAGACTGGGTACAATACACCAATTTTAAGGGCACGAGCCCAATGTCTGACTGGAGAAAGGAAAATGGCAGGGAAGAGCCTTGGGGCGTAAAATTCTGGGGCATTGGTAATGAGGCCTGGGGATGTGGCGGTAATATGACCGCTGAATATTATGTAAATGAGTACCGCAAATACGCCACGTTTATGTCTGGGGCAGGATTAGAAGGTGGTTTGTTTAAAATAGCTTCTGGAGCAAGTGATGCAGATTATCACTGGACGGAAACACTTATGCGAGACATACCTCATAATTTATTACAAGGTGTTGCACTTCATCATTATTCAGTTTTAAGCTGGTCTGCAAAAGGCCCTTCTGTTAAATTTTCTGAACAGCAATACTTTGATATCATGAAGCAATCTTGGCTGATGGAAGAACTCGTGACCAAGCATAGCGAAATCATGGATAAATATGATCCTAAAAATGAAGTCGCCCTGATAGTTGATGAATGGGGCGGTTGGTACGATGTTGAAGAAGGTACTAATCCTGGATTTCTTTATCAGCAAAACACAATGCGTGACGCTATGATCGCAGGTATGAACCTAAACATTTTCAACAATCATGCAAAGCGTGTGAAAATGGCAAACCTGGCTCAGGTGGTTAATGTTTTACAAGCCGTGATTTTAACCGAGGGAGAAAAAATGATCCTAACGCCTACGTATCATGTTATGAAAATGTACAATGTACATCAGGATGCACAATTAATTCCGCTTGAATTAGATACACCTGATTATACATTTAATGGTGAAAAATTACCGGCAGTATCAGCTTCGGCTTCAATAGATAAAGCTGGTCTCGTTCATATTTCACTAATTAATATCGATGCTTCTAAAGCAAATACCGTTTCTATTAATTTAAACGAAATGGGCGTCAAATCATTTACCGGGCAGATTTTAACTTCGGCTACACTTCAGGATCATAACACTTTTGAGAATCCTGATAAAATTACACCTCAGGGTTTTAAGGATTTCAAACTGAAAAAAGGAACTATTGAATTGACGATTCCTCCATTTTCGGTGGTGGTTTTAGAAGGAAAATAACCGATTTATGACTAGAATAACCCATTTTTTTCTGAAATATGCATATTGCTTCTTGCTCTGTGCCTGTTTTTTTGTAATAACAGGTTGTTCTAAAGATTCGGCAGATACTGTGGTTTCAGAACAACCTGATGAAGATCCTGAAACTCCGGATCCGCCAGCGGAAGAACCGAAAGCCAATTATACTGTAGATAATATTACCGATACCTATTATGATGTCGCCGGGGCTGAAAATGTCTATCAGTGGGGTCCTTATAATGTGCATGATCCTTCTATCATAAAAGTTGGCGACACCTATTATTGCTACAATACAGATGTTTCTTTTGGTTCGGAAATAAGACCGGGAATTCAGATTCGACGTTCAAAAGATCTCATTGACTGGGAATTTGTGGGATGGGTTTTTGATGGCCTTCCGGCGAAAGGTAGCCAGTTTATAAAAAGCAAAGCTGATGATCCATTCAATGCTTTGTGGGCACCATTTGTTATGCAAGTTGGTAGTGAATACAGATTGTATTACTCATTATCTTCAAGTACACCGCGTTTAAGTGTTATAGGTCTGGCAACTTCAGATTCCCCTTTAGGCCCATGGACAGAAAAAGATTTGGTGGTAACTTCTGTAGATGATAATTCGATTCAGACTAACGCGATAGATCCTACAGTTGTAATTGATAAAACCGGACAGCACTGGTTGTATTATGGTTCTGCTTGGGATGGTATTTATTATTTAAAACTAAATGCGACAACCGGACTTGCAGATTCTTCTGGAGATAAAGGTAAACGTATCGCTCAACGTGGTTTTACAGGAAATTCAATTAATGGAAATATTGAAGGTCCAGAGGTTATTTACAATGCAGATCTGGATAAATATTATATGTTCATCGCCTACGACTGGCTGCAAACTAAATATAACGTACGTGTAGGCCGCAGTGATAATCCAGACGGACCGTTTTACGATTTTAATGGACTCGACATAAATACTGAAGTTGATAATACACCCATGATTCTGGCTCCTTATCAATTTAAAGGTCATTCCGGTTGGCAGGGCGTTTCACATCCGGGAGTTTTTAAAGACGATAATGATCAGTATTATATGGCGCATCAGGGAAGACCGGGAGAGAATAGTTATTTTATGGTATTGCACATTCGTAAAATGCACTGGACGGAAGATGGCTGGCCTATTGTTTCGCCAGAGCGTTATGCAGGTGTAGCACAGGACGAAATAACCACAGCAGATCTTGCCGGTAACTATGAACAAATAATTTTGGGTTATCAGGTTGTACCCGGTTATGCCGAAACGCAAACCTTGCCAAATTTTCAATATGCGGTCGATTTACAACTTGCTGCAGATGGTTCTTTAAATGGCGACGCAAACAATCAATGGTCTTTTGAAGCACCGTGGTTAACAATGAGTTTTAGCAACGGCTTTTCAGATAAATTGTACGTTGAGCGAGGTCGGGACTGGGAAAATAAAGTAGCTTCTACTATTGTGTTATCTGGCTTAAACAATGCCGGAACAGCAATCTGGGGCAAAAAAATAAATTAAAATAATGAAGATTAAATTACATAGTTTATTAGCAGTAGGGACACTTCTTATTTCCTGCGCAACGTCTGTGGCTCAAGCAGATGTACAAAAAGGAATGGAGTTATCTGAAAAACAGGAAAATTCATTTAACAATCCTATTATAAAAGATAAATACACTGCAGATGCCGCTGCTTTGGTTTACGATGATACCGTTTATTTATACGCCGGCCACGATCAGGCAGCAGACAATGAAGAGCGGTATATCATGAATGAATGGTTAGTCTATTCTTCTAATGATATGGTAAACTGGAAAGAACACCCCGTGCCTTTAAAGCCATCAGATTTTAAATGGGCAAAAGGGGATGCATGGGCGGCTCAGGTAATCGAGCGTGACGGAAAGTTTTATTGGTACGTTACTGTAGAACACGATTCGACTCACCCGGGCAAAGCTATTGGTGTTGCTGTTTCAGATAGTCCTACCGGTCCTTTTAAAGATGCAATTGGGAAAGCGCTTATTACAAATGATATGACCTCGCAAATTGATATTGGCTGGGATGATATTGATCCAACTATCTACATAGATGATGATGGGCAGGCCTATTTGTATTGGGGAAACCGGGTTTGTAAATATGTAAAGCTTAAGGAAAATATGGTAGAAATGGATGGTGAGATTCAAACCGTAGACCTTCCTAAATTCACTGAAGCACCTTGGATTCATAAACGAGGCGATTGGTATTATTTATCATACGCTTATGATTTTCCGGAGAAAACAGCCTATGCAATGAGCAAGTCTATTACAGGGCCTTGGGAATACAAAGGAATTTTAAATGAAGTTGCCGGGAATAGCAATACAAATCATCAGGCGATCATAGATTTTAAAGGAAAATCGTATTTCATTTATCATAACGGAAGCATTCCTACCCACGGAAGCAGTTTTCACAGATCGGTTTGTGTTGACCGACTTTTTTATAATGAAGACGGAACTATAAAGCGCATACAAATGACTTCTGAAGGTATTCAGGAATAAATTTAATTATGAGAAAATCGACCATTTTTTACCGATTTTTAGCCGTTTTTGGGCTGTTTTTGACTAATTTTAGCTACGCTCAGCAGATACGTGTTCACGATCCGGTGGCGATAAAAGAAGGTAATACCTATTATATTTATTGCACAGGTCGGGGCATAAGCACTTTTAGTTCGCCAGATTTAAAGAATTGGGAGCAAGGTCCGCAGGTTTTTGAGCAAAAACCAGTCTGGGCAGATTCGGTAGTAACGGATTTTAAAAATCATATCTGGGCGCCGGATATTTCGCTTCATAACGGCGTTTATTATCTGTATTATTCCGTTTCCGCTTTTGGTAAAAACACCTCTGCAATTGGCGTGGCTACAAATACGGTTCTTGATCCTAAAGACGAAAAGTATAATTGGAAAGATCAGGGAATCGTGATTGAATCTATACCCAATCGTGATCTGTGGAATGCTATTGATCCTAATCTTATTATAGACGAAAACGATACTCCGTGGCTGGCTTTTGGTTCTTTTTGGGATGGTTTAAAATTGGTAAAACTGAATAAAAATCTAACTGAAATTGCTCAGCCCCAGAAATGGCATACCATCGCTCGCCGGGAACGTAATTTTGAATTGGCAGATTCAGACCCGGGAAATGCAGCTCTTGAAGCTCCTTTTATTTTTAAGAAAAACGACTATTATTATTTGTTTCTGTCATGGGATCTTTGCTGCCGCGGCGAGAATAGTACTTATAAAGTTGTTGTGGGCAGATCTAAAGATGTTACAGTGCCTTATGTAGATAAATCTGGAAAAGAGTTAAATAATGGGGGCGGCACTTTATTGGTTGAAGGAAATGCTAACTGGTACGGTGCAGGTCACAACAGCGCCTATACATTTGATGGGAAAGATTATATCATCTTTCACGCTTATGATGCAAAGGATAACGGCGCGCCAAAACTTAAAATTTCCGAACTGGAATGGAATGATGGCTGGCCTAAACTAAAAACAAATGTTCTTGATTAAATGAAAAAACAGATCTCACACATCGTAAAAGCTTGCGTTTTATTCGTTTTTCTGGGAACAATTTCTTGTAAGGAAAAACCTAAAGGACTTGCCTTAAATTCATCTGAAACTAAGGATGAATCGGGCTACAAAATAGAACCGGTAAATATTCAGCATGTAAAATTAACGGATGACTTCTGGCTTCCTATAATTAAGCGGGTGCAAGAAAAAACCATTCAGTATGCAATTGATAAATGCGAAGAAGAAGGTAGAATGGACAACTTTTTAATCGCCGGCGGTAAAATGGAAGGTTCTGTAAAAGGTGCGATGCCTTTTGATGATTCAGATTTATATAAAATTATTGAAGGCGCTTCAAATTCGTTGATAAGTGCGCCCAATGAACAACTGGATGTGTTGCTCGATTCCTTAATCGCAATAATAAAAGTAGGGCAGGAGCAGGATGGTTACCTCACAACCTGGCGTACAATTGATCCTGCAAAACCTCCTGCTTCTTGGGTAAAAGTATCTGAAGGTAAACGCTGGGAATATCTTAGTATGAGTCACGAATTATATAATGCGGGTCATCTGTATGAAGCCGCAGCGGTGCATTATAAAGCTACTGGAAAGCGCAATTTTCTAGATATCGCCCTTAAAAATGCCGATTTAATCTGCAAAACTTTTGGCGATGCTGAAGGTGAAATAAAAGCCGTTCCCGGTCATGAGATTATCGAGACCGGTTTAATTCAGCTTTATAAAATAACAAACGAGGAGAAATACCTGGATATGGCGCGGTACTTTTTAGACAACCGCGGCAATCCCGAAAATCACGAATTGTACGGAGCTTATTCACAAGATAGTATTCCTTTAATAGATCAGGATGAGGTCGTAGGTCACGCTGTGCGTGCTGTCTATGTTTATGCGGGAATGACGGATATTGCAGCTCTACAGGGCGATAAAGACTATGAAAATGCCGTTTTTGACCTGTGGGATAATATGGTTGATAAAAAAATGTACATCACCGGCGGGATAGGAGCGAAGCACGAAGGCGAAGCTTTTGGTGAAAATTATGAACTTCCTAATCTTACCGCTTATAACGAGACTTGCGCCGCAATAGGTGATGTGTACTGGAATCATCGTTTGCATGATCTTACAGGCGACGTAAAATATTTTGATGTTATAGAACGCACATTATACAACGGTTTGATTTCTGGTCTTTCCCTTGATGGAACCAAGTTTTTCTATCCAAATGCGTTGGAGTCTGACGGAGTTTATCAATTTAATCAGGGCGCGTGCACGCGTAAAGATTGGTTTGATTGTTCTTGTTGTCCTACAAATCTGGTGCGTTTTATTCCGGCAATTCCGGGGTTGATTTATTCAAAAAGCGACGATGCTATTTTTGTAAATCTTTATGCTTCCAATGAAGCTATAGTAGATTTAGCTGAAAATCAAATAAAATTAACTCAAGAAACAAATTATCCCTGGAATGGAAAAATAAAAATGACCGTAAACCCGGAAAAATCGGCTGATTTTGCCTTAAAACTGAGAGTTCCCGGTTGGGCTAGAAATGAAGTTTTACCGGGCGATTTATATACTTATGTAAATCAGTCTCAGGACAAGATAAATCTGGTCGTGAATGGCAAAAATCAGGATTTTACAATAGAAAATGGCTACATAACGCTTTCGCGAAAGTGGAATAAATCAGACGAAATTGAGATTAATTTTCCAATGAAAGTGCGCGAAGTTAGAGCTTCTGACAGCGTGAAAGAAGATCAGGGTAAAGTTTCTCTTGAATATGGTCCTATCGTTTACGCCATTGAAGAAATTGACAATAAAAATAATTTTGATCAAATAAAAATTTCTTCAGCAGAGGATTTTACAGTCAAAAAAGAAAATGACCTTCTTAAAGGAGTTAATACTATAAATTCAAATAATTTTAAAGCTATTCCCTATTACGCCTGGTCAAATCGTGGCGTGGGGAAAATGAAAGTCTGGCTTGATTATGAAGAAAAAACCAACTAACAGAAAAGCATATTAATGAAAAATAAATTTTTACAGAAAACAGTATTAATCGCATTCAGTTTACAGGCAAGCCTGGGTTTCAGCCAGGCAAATCTCGACGTAGATCTGTCAAAAAGCACTACAAAAATTGCACCCACTATGTATGGGATTTTCTTTGAAGATATAAACTTTGCGGCAGACGGCGGCTTGTACGCAGAACTGGTAAAAAACCGGTCTTTTGAGTTTGAACTTCCCATGATGGGCTGGCTGGAGCCCAATAGCGATAGACATTCCTTCAATAATAATTCGGGAATTGCCGCGCCTGTGAAATATATGAATGACTCTGGTAATGAGAATTTTTGCCGAGTTACCGTTAAAGATGCTTCGGGATATGAAATGATTAATGAAGGTTTCCGAGGGATGGGAATTAAAGAAGGCGATATGTATAATCTTTCGCTTGACGCGAAAAAATTTACAGGAGAAATAACCAAAATTATTGTTCAGTTAATAGACAAAAACGGAAAAACTATTGGCGAAACTTCGGTCGTTCCTGAATCTTCAGAATGGAAAACCTATGAAGCCAAACTGGTGGCAAATTCAACTGTAGAAAAAGCCCAACTTAAAATCACTTTTGAGGGAACAGGTGAGATCGATCTGGATATGATTTCGCTTTTTCCACAAGATACTTGGAAAGGTAGAAAAAACGGTTTACGCAAGGATTTAGTTCAATTATTAGACGATTTAAATCCGGGATTTTTACGTTTTCCGGGAGGTTGTATTGTTGAGGGAAGAACGCTTGCAAAACGCTACCAGTGGAAAAAAACCGTTGGTCCCGTTGAAGATCGTCCTTCACTTATAAACAGATGGAATACTGAATTTGCACATCGTCTCGCACCAGATTACTTCCAGTCTTTCGGACTTGGTTTTTTTGAATATTTTCAACTTGCTGAAGATATGGGAGCAGAGCCGCTGCCTATTTTAAGTTGTGGTATCGCTTGCCAGTTCAATACCGGCGAATTGGTGCCGATGGAAGATCTTGATCCTTACGTGCAGGATGCGCTTGATCTGATCGAGTTTGCAAATGGTTCTACAGAAACTCCTTGGGGAAAAGTTCGCGAAGATATGGGGCACCCAGAACCTTTTAATATGAAGTACATAGGCGTAGGTAATGAGCAATGGGGACCTGAATATATGGAGCGTTATAAAGTTTTTAACGCAGCTATAAAAGAAAAATATCCTGATATAATTATTGTTTCAGGAAGTGGACCATTTCCTGAAGGAGATTATTTCGATTACGGGATGAAGGAATTGAAGAAAATAGGAGCAGAGATCATTGATGAGCATTATTATAAGCCACCAGCCTGGTTTCGTGAAAACGCGACCCGTTATGACAATTATGACCGCAACGGGCCTAAAATTTTCGCAGGTGAATATGCCGCGCAAAGTGTAGCAATCGCAAGTCCCGAAAATAAAAACAACTGGGAATGCGCGCTTTCTGAAGCTGCGTTTATGACCGGTCTTGAACGCAATGCTGAGGTTGTGCGTTTAACGTCATACGCGCCGCTTATGGCGCATGCCGAAGGCTGGCAGTGGACGCCTGATCTTATTTGGTTTAACAATCTGAAGTCTTACGGAACGCCTAATTATTATGTGCAAAAACTGTTTTCCACAAATAGTGGGACAGATTTATTTTCGGTAAAAGAAAACGGAGAAGCGCTTACAGGACAACATGATTTATATGCCACAGCGGTGACCGATTCTAAAACCAATGAAGTGATTGTAAAACTTGTAAATACTTCAGGAGAAGCTCAGGAAATAAATCTTAATTTTAAAGGAAGTAAAATTTCAGGTAAGGGTAAGATTGTAACATTAATGAAAGGAGATTTGACCGCTGAAAATTCTTTTGAAGCACCACAAAATATCGCTCCAAAAACCGAAGAAATCCGTATAAAAGGCAGTAAAAGTAGCATCACATTACCAGCCTATTCACTTAATGTGGTAAAAATTTCAAAGAAATAAAATCAAATATAAAAACAAGTGTAATTAATACATGTGTTTTTATATTTTTATCCAAAATAAGACTACATCGATGAAGGGATATGTTATAGGCCTAGATTATGGGACAGATTCTGTGAGAGCTGTTTTGATCAATACAGAGAATGGCCATGAGATCGCCGCAGAAGTTCATTATTACCAGCGCTGGAAAGAGAAAAAATACTGTGATGCAAAGACAAATAGATTTCGTCAACATCCGCTGGATCATATTGAGGGACTTGAAAAAACGATCAAAACCATCGTAAAATCGGCCAAAATCGACCCAAAAATGATAAAAAGCATCTGTATTGATGCAACAGGATCATCGCCTGTACCGGTTACAAAAGATGGAAAACCACTTGCGCTGGTCGCCGGTTTTGAAGAAAATCCAAATGCGATGATGGTGCTGTGGAAAGATCATACCGCAATTGAAGAAGCTTATGAAATCAATGAATTGGCTGCCAACTGGGGCGGTGAGAATTTTACCAAATATGAAGGTGGAATCTATTCTTCAGAATGGTTCTGGGCGAAAATTTTGCATGTCGCACGTGAAGATGCAGCGGTAAAAGAAGCCGCTTTTACCTGGATGGAACATTGCGATTTGATGACTTTTTTATTGGTCGACAAATCACTGGCAGAATTTAAGCGCAGTCGTTGCGCCGCCGGTCATAAAGCGATGTGGCATGAAGACTGGAACGGACTTCCAGCGGAAGAATTCTTAGGAAAACTAGATCCTTATTTGGCACAACTCCGCGGCAATTTATATACTGAAACATATACTTCTGATGAAATTGCGGGAACATTAACCGCAGAATGGGCTGAAAAACTGGGACTTACCACAGATACAATTATCGCCGTGGGGACTTTTGACGCGCATTCCGGCGCGGTAGGAGCAAAAATTGAAGAGCATGCGCTGGTACGCGTTATGGGAACTTCAACCTGCGATATTATCGTTTCAGATAAAAAAGTGGTAAATACTAAAAACGTAAAAGGAATTTGCGGTCAGGTAGATGGCTCTGTAATTCCCGGAATGATTGGGCTTGAAGCCGGTCAGTCGGCTTTTGGAGATTTACTCGCATGGTTTAAAGATATGTTGAGTTGGCCAATTGACAATCTGGTAATGCAATCTGCTATCCTTTCGCAGCAGCAAAAAACAGATTTACAAGAGGAAATAGACGATAATTTCATTAAAAAACTAACTGAAGAAGCCGAAAAAATACCGCTTTCTGAAAGTATTCCCACCGCTTTAGACTGGATTAACGGTCGCCGAACGCCAGATGCAAATCAGGAATTAAAAAGCGCGATGAGCGGTTTAGATTTAGGCACGCGTGCGCCACATTTATTTAAAGCACTTGTAAACGCCATTTGTTTTGGTTCTAAAAAAATAGTTGATCGTTTTGAAGAAGAAGGGATTGCAATTCATACGGTGATAGGTATTGGTGGCGTTGCCCGTAAATCTCCTTTTATTATGCAAACGCTGGCAAATGTGCTTAATATGCCAATAAAAGTCGCGGCTTCAGACCAGGCTCCAGCGCTGGGAGCTGCTATTTATGCCGCTGTTGCTGCAGGAATTTATCCTTCTGTTATTGAAGCCAGTGCAACTATGGGAAGTGATTTTGAAGCGGAATATCGTCCGCAACCAGAAACGGTAGAAACATACAACCAACTGATGCAATCCTACGATGATTTAAGTGATTTCGTGGAAGCGAATCTAAATAAACAAACAACGATCAATGAATTCCAATTATAAAGATTTAAAACAGGAATGTTACGAGGCAAACATGCAACTTAACGCACTCAATTTGGTGATCTACACCTTTGGGAATGTAAGCGCTGTTGACCGAAAAAACGGAGTTTTTGCCATAAAACCCAGCGGAGTTGCTTATGAGCTTTTAAAGCCGGAAGATATTGTTATTCTTGATTTTGATGGCAATGTTATTGAAGGCGAAATGCGACCTTCTTCAGACACAAAAACCCATGCATATCTGTATAAAAACTGGCTGGAAATTGGCGGAATCGCGCATACGCATGCAACGTATTCTGTTGCCTGGGCGCAAGCACAGATGGATATTCCTATTTTTGGCACTACACATGCAGATCATTTAACCGCAGATATTCCCTGTGCGACATCTATGCACGACGATTTGATCGCAGGCAACTATGAGTACAACACCGGAATACAGATTTTAGATTGTTTTGAGGAAAAAGGACTTTCCTACGAAGAAGTTCAAATGGTGCTTCTGGGAAATCACGGTCCTTTTACCTGGGGAAATAGTGCGGCAAAAGCGGTTTATAATAGTAAAGTGCTTGAGGAAATTGCCCATATGGCCTTTTTGACTTTACAGATCAACCCAAATGCATCTCGTCTCAAAGATTCACTTATTAAGAAACATTACGAGCGTAAGCATGGCAAAGATGCCTATTACGGTCAGGATAAATAAATATTCAAACAATCAATATTTAATATATGGGACTTATTACATTTGCGGCTTTTACCTTGCTGGTTGCGGTCATTTCCTACATTTCAACATTAAAGACCGATGAAACCACCTCTGATGGTTATTTTCTGGGCGGAAGAAGTCTTACCGGGCCGGTGATCGCAGGATCATTATTACTGACCAATCTTTCTACAGAGCAAATAGTTGGGACAAATGGTATCGCTTTTAGTGAAGGTATTTTAATCGCAGCTTACGAAGTAATTGCGGCAGTTGCAATGGTTTTTACGGCCTTTGTTTTATTGCCGAAGTATTTAAAAGGAGGAATCTCTACCATCCCTCAATTTCTGGAAAAACGTTACGGAAAACTTACGAAAACGATTGTGTCGATCTTGTTTTTGATGGCGTATGCAATTTCCATGTTGCCTACCGTATTATATTCTGGAGCGCTGGCGATCAATACCATGTTTAACCTTCCGGAAAGAATGGGAATGGAGCCGGAAGCAGCGCTTTGGGTTACGGTCTGGGGAATAGGAATTATAGGTAGTATCTATGCGATTTTTGGAGGATTAAAGGCTGTTGCCGTTTCTGACTCCATTAACGCTATAGGCTTGATCATAGGTGGTCTCATGATTCCTGTTTTTGGATTGATGTATGTGGGTGATGGTAACATTATAGACGGTATGACCGTCCTTACCACAAACCTTCCCGAAAAATTTGATATCATGGGCGGACCTAATTCTTCTGTGCCGTGGACTACTTTATTCACCGGTATGTTGATTGTAAATTTCTATTATTGGGGAACAAACCAGGCGATTATTCAGCGGGCATTAGGTGCAAAAAACCTTGCAGAAGGACAAAAAGGTCTGTGTCTTGCAGCATTTGTAAAAATACTGGGTCCTATCATCGTTGTGCTTCCGGGTATAATTGCTTTTCAGGTTTTTAACGGTAATCTGACTAATGCAGATCAAGCGTATCCTATGCTTGTAAAAGCTGTACTTCCTACCGTTTTTGTCGGCTTTTTTGCCGCTGTTCTTTTTGGTGCTATTCTGAGTTCGTTCAACTCAGCGCTCAACAGTTCGGTTACCTTGTTCGGACTTGATCTTTACAAGCAATACTTTAATCACGATGCATCGGAAAAGCAAATTGTAAGGGCAGGTAAGACCTTTGGTATGTTTCTGGCCATTTTTTCGATGGGAATTGCCCCTTTATTATACGGTGTAGAAGGAGGTATTTTTAATTACCTACAGGAGCTTAACGGCTCTTTTAGTGTGCCTATTCTCGCTATTGTTTTGGTAGGTTATTTCTCAAAACGTGTTTCAGGAAAAGCAGCAAATATTGCTATTGTTTTTGCCGTGGTTACTTATTTAATAACGTTATATGTCATTAAACCTATCATTGTGGGAGGTATGGTTTCTGACGCGGAACTTGCCGGAATTTCAGACCCAACCAGGCTTGCTGTAATTGCAGCAGAAGCCTTCCCTAACTTTTTACATATCATGGGAATTATATTTGTTCTGGTATTGGCGATCCTCTTTGGCGTGAGCAAATTCTATCCTAGGGAGACCGATTATATTGAAGAATATACCAATCAGGTAAACATCAGCCCATGGAAACATTTAAAACCTGCAGGTATTTTTATCTGTTTGGCCGTTGTGAGTATTTACGTCTATTTCTCATAAAATTTTATTGTATATCCGTTATTAGTCCTAAAATTAATTTCGGTAATGCTGAACCTATCCTTTCCAGATGGAGGCCTGACCCACAAGAGCAACGCCAGAAACCGATAGGAATATTCGAAAAACGGCTTGATTTGGATAAGAAATGACGTGGTTATAAAATAAATTGTTTAAAGACATTGGACATACAATGACCATCTAAACCTAAAACTGATCAAAAACAATCCTTTTGAATGAAAACGAATTTGCGTTAGGGATTGAAGTGACCCTGCCTGCCCCTACGGGAGGAAGCCTTTTTGCGAGGAACGAGCAAAAAGATTGCAACGTAAAGCCCGACCCGCAGGGAAACGCCCAAAAACCGATTGAAATGGTCGAAAAACGGCTGGGAAGGTAATAAAACCAGACAGCTTTCGGAAAAGGACAATACTTATTAGGACACTTTGCGGATATTCAAATAATTTTATTTCAATCTAAAGAATAATAACAGTTTATATGAATTATAATATTGACCAATATGAAATCTGGTTCATTACCGGGAGTCAACATCTATATGGCGCAGAAGCACTGAAACAAGTTGCCGAACATTCCAAAACAATTACCGCAGGGTTAAATGAATCTGAAGCAATTCCTGTGGAAATTGTTTATAAAGAATTAGTCACTAGGCCAGATGAGATTACAGACATGTGCATCGCGGCGACAAGCAGTAAGAACTGTATTGGCGTAATTTTATGGATGCATACTTTTTCACCTGCAAAAATGTGGATAAAAGGCCTTAAGCTCCTTACAAAACCTATCTGTCATTTGCATACGCAGTTTAATGCTGAAATTCCCTGGGGAAAGATCGATATGGATTTTATGAATTTAAACCAGTCGGCTCACGGAGATCGGGAGTTTGGGTTTATGATGACCCGTATGCGTAAAAAACGTAAAGTGGTCGTAGGGCACTGGGAAGATAAAAAGGTGCAGGCAAAACTTGGTGTTTTCTCGCGAGTCGCTTTGGGATGGAATGAATTTCAAAATTTAAAAGTCGCCCGTATAGGCGATAACATGCGGGAAGTTGCCGTAACTGAAGGCGATAAGGTGGAAGCGCAAATGCGTTTTGGGTTTACCGTAAACGGTTTTGATTCTTCAGATATAGTTAAAAAAATAAATGAAGTTTCACAAGAAGATCTAGATGCGCTTTTGGCCACTTATGAATCGGAATATAATTTGGCCGATGCTATAAAAGAAGATGGAGAGCAACGTCACTCTCTCGTAGACGCTGCTAAAATTGAATTAGGTCTTAGAGCTTTCCTAGAAGAAGGAGGTTTTGGAGCATTTACAGATACGTTCGAAAATCTTGGCGAACTCAAACAACTTCCGGGTATCGCGACCCAGCGTTTAATGGCAGATGGTTACGGTTTTGGTGGCGAAGGCGACTGGAAAACGGCGGCTCTTTTACGCGCCATGAAAGTTATGAGTTATGGCCTTGAAGCAGGAACTTCTTTTATGGAAGATTATACCTATCATTTTTCATCAAAAGGGGCGTATGTTTTGGGATCGCATATGCTTGAGATTTGTCCGTCTATTGCAGAGGGTAAAGCTAGTTGTGAGGTGCATCCTTTAGGAATAGGAGGTAAAGAAGATCCGGCGCGTTTAGTATTTAATTCGCCAGCGGGCGCTGCCATTAATGCTTCGCTAATTGATATGGGGAATCGTTTTAGATTGATTGTAAACGAAGTTGAAGCGGTAAAACCAGAAGAAGATCTGCCCAATTTACCCGTTGCGCGCGTACTTTGGGATTGCAAACCCAATCTTGATATTGCCGCCACGGCATGGATTCTTGCCGGTGGTGCACATCATACCGTATATAGTCAGGCGGTAACAACAGAATTTATGGAAGATTTTGCCGATATTGCAGGTATAGAATTATTGGTCATTGATGATCAAACCCGGGTGCGGGACTTTAAAGACACCATTAATGCTAATGAAGCGTATTATCACATGTTTCAACATAAAATGTAAATCAACCATTAAAAACTAACCTTATTCTTATGAAAATACCGAGTAAACTTTTTGTTATCGCCGCTTTTATTTTAGCGGGGACAAGCATACAATGCAAAAGCGATAAAAAAGACAAAATGCCTGAAGAAACTACTCAGGAAAAAGCAGCTGATGTATCTATTACAAAATCTGATTTCGGCGCGCTAGAAGATGGTACCGAAATAGAAAAATATACCTTAAAAAATACGGAAGGTATGGAAGTTTCTATAATCACTTATGGTGGAAGAATTACAAATCTGAAAGCTCCTGATAAAAACGGAAATTTTGAAGATGTGGTTATAGGCTTTGATTCAATTGCTCAATACACAGCAAACAATCCGTATTTTGGAGCACTTATAGGCAGATATGGTAATCGTATCGCGAACGGAAAATTTACACTTGACGGTACAGATTATCAGCTTCCGGTTAATGATGGTCCTAACAGCCTGCACGGCGGAACAAAAGGTTTTGATAAAGTGGTCTGGACAGCAGAAGAAATGCCTGCGAAAGATAATTCAGCTTCCCTAAAACTTACGTATACCAGTAAAGATATGGAACAAGGTTACCCGGGAAATCTTGAAACAACAGTGACCTATACGCTTACTGATGATAATAAACTGGAAGTTAATTATAAAGCGACAACTGATAAAAAAACGGTTCTAAATCTTACGCAACATTCTTATTTTAATCTTTCAGGTGATTTTAATAAGCCAATAGTAAGTGACAAAATAATGATCAATGCAGATCAGTTTGTTCCAGTAAATGCAACTTTAATTCCTACAGGCGAACTAAAAGATGTCGCTGGTACGCCTTTTGATTTTCGTGAACCAAAAACGATAGGTGACGAAATAAATGCTACCGACGACCAAATTAAAAAAGGTGGCGGTTATGACCATTGCTGGATTTTAAATGACCAGAATTCTGGTGAGCGCCTTGCAGCTTCAGCTTATGATCCTGAAAGCGGAAGATTTATGGAAGTATATACAGATCAGCCCGGAATTCAGTTTTATACTGGGAATTTCCTAGATGGCACGCTTCCACAAAAAGGTGGTAAGGGTACTTATGCGCACCGTACAGGTTTCTGTCTTGAAACGCAGCATTATCC